>ENA-ORTH01000115-ORTH01000115.1-human-gut-metagenome-genome-assembly--contig:-NODE-115-length-95175-cov-34.133200_pt1 | contig 95175 bp, 79 predicted proteins | sample MGYA00241914_ERZ509192 | MGnify/ENA primary metagenome ERZ509192 (study PRJEB26280, sample SAMEA2338826) | human gut metagenome | biome: human gut; feature: human-associated habitat; material: faeces...
AGAGCCATTGAGCAAGAAGCCCCCACTTCAAAATCAGAGATTTAAGTGGTGGGAGTATGTCACTGCTTGTATATTTGATGGAGAGCAGGTGTTAAAACCTAATGATCTGACAGAAGTAGATACGGATATTTCATCATTACTTCAATTTAACGGGCATGCAGAAACGATACAGAAAGTCTTAGATGTAGTTAAAAAAACAGCATTTGGTATTGATTTTGTAATTCTAGGAATTGAAAATCAACAGAAAGTTCATTATGCAATGCCATTGCGTCACATGATAGGAGATGCATTTTCTTATTTAAAAGAATACAATGAATTAGCAGTCCAAAATAAAAAGCAAAAGAATTGGAGAAATTCAGATGAATTTTTATCAGGGCTAACAGCAGAGGATCGTTTACATCCAATGATTACAATCTGCATTTATTATGGCGAAAAAGAATGGGATGGCCCTCGTTCATTGATAGACATGTTGAAAGTACCAGAAAGATTTCAAGCGTTAGTATCAGATTATAAGATGAATCTTATAGAGGTAAGAAACAGCGAATATCTGAAATTTCAGAATTCAGATGTTAGTACAGTTTTTGATATCAGTAGATTCATTTATGATAAAAGATATGATAAAATTAATGATATATACAAAGAGCAATTAATACCTTCAGAACTGGGATTAGTAATTGGTGCGATTACAGAATCACAGAAATTGATTGATGATGCAATAAAGCTAGAGAAAGAAGGAGGGAAGATGAATATGTGCAAGGCGCTAGAGGAATTAGAAGAAAAAGGAAGGATAGAAGGAAGAAGAGAAGGAGAAATCAAAGGAGAAATCAAGAATAAAATTCTACTCATTCAAAAAAAATCCCAAAGAGGAGATTCTATGGAGAAGATAATAGATGATCTTATGGAAAGTATAGAATTTGTTCAGCCGATTTACGAAATGATCAAACAAAATCCAGAGTTATCAGTTGATGAAATCTATAGGATTATCAATAAATAATTTTCAAAATAGAATATCATCAATTTATCAACGGCAAAAAAGAAGCATAGAATGAGGAATAAAATAGGAACCGCAGACCAAATGCAGTTCCTATTTTATTTAATAATTTTAAGATTGAGATGTAATTGATATTATTTAAGAGAAATTATTTTTTCTTAGTTTTTAAAGCTTTCTTAGCAGACCAAGCAGAGTAAACATTCTTAGATTTGTTGTTTACTTTTGTTACTTTATAGCTTCGAACTCTTACATAATATTTCTTGTTCTTTTTCAGTTTCTTTAAGACTTTAGAAGCAGATTTTGCAGAAACCTTGACTGTTTTTGCTTTCTTAAAGTTCTTAGATGTGCTGTACTGAATCTGGTAAGCAGCAACTCCGGAAATCTTCTTCCAAGATACTTTGATAGAAGTCTTCTTAGCTTTGCTTAATTTCACAGTAGTCTTAGCAGGAGCTTTCACAGTAGTTGTGTTTGTTGCAGTAGTTGTAGCTGCTGGTTTTGTTGTAGAAGGTGCAGCAGTAGTAGTTGCAGCATCTTTTGTTTTTAAAGCTTTGACTGCATTGATTGCTTCTGTTAAATGAGTGATCTGCTCACTAACCTCTGCAGAACTTAAATCCTTTTTGTTAAGTAAATCTTTTGTTTCATCTAGTTCAGTTTGAAGATTAGCAAATGCAGTTTGTTTGTCAGAACTATCAACATAGGAATCTTTCTTCAAAGATTCAGCTTCTGTTACTAATTTCTGAAGAGAAGCTTTTTCTTCGTCGCTTGCAAGAGCCTTTTTGGATACAATATTGTCTTTTGTGGCTTCAAAGTTAACTGTATAATCTTCATAACCAAGAGCATAAACTGTTAAACTCCAATAACCTGTACCATCTGTATTTTTAGGTAACTGGCAACGAATAGAATCTGTTAATCCAAGCTGGATTCCCATAGATTTATGCATCCAGTTATCAGCTGCAAATTTTGTTCCGTAAGAAGCTAAAGCTTTTGTACGAGTGCTGTCATTTCCGTAGTATGTCCATTTAACAGCCTGCATCTTGTCACCTAAAGCACCATAGTCATCTCCATTTAGATCAACACGAAGAAATTCTCCATATGATCCAGAAGCAGCTTTTACAGTTGGAGTGATTTTTACAGCTTTCTGCAATGTCTGATTTTTAATACCAGAGTCAGTACCAGTTGTTCTGGCTTTGAAAGAGAAGGAACCGTCAGAACCTTTGACCGCTTCCTTTAATCCATTTGTATCTGCTGTTACATTTGCAGATGCTTCATAAGAACTTAAAACACCTTCTGCATATCCACCGATCAGTGTACCATTGTTTTCAACAACAGAGTATTTTGCTTTGAAATCGTTGTAGTCAGAAGCCTTTACTTTTACAGGAACATATTTGATTCCAGAAACACTATAGTGATCCATTTTTTTTGTGGAATTATCAGCAAATGTTAAAGTTCCTTTGTTAAAAGTAACTCTTCCTTCCACGTCTTTTAGATGTAAATAAGTGGCTGTTACTTTACCATCAGAATCTTTTACCTGTTCCCAATTAGAGATCTGATAAGCACTTCCATCGGTTGTATAGATCGTAGTGATGCACTGAAAACTTCCTCTATGAAGACCATGGTTTGTTGTAGCACGAGTAACGGCATCGTATCCACCATTATCAAGTTCATTATGACTATCTAATGTATCAGAAGAGCTGTCATTACCGGCAGCATAAACACCCTCAGATGCCCAATATTCATTCCAGGTAAGTCCAGCATAGCAATAAACATATTCATCAGACTGTTCATCAGCAGCCTTAACAATGTGAGCAACATTAAAGATATTAGCTGTCACAGGAGTCGCAGTTAAAACCATTGCACCACTCATAGCGATAGCAAAGGCTTTCCCGATTAATCTTTTACGCATATAGTTTTTCCTCCGTTTTCTGTAATATAAAATAATAGCGTGTACGTAGTTAGAAAACTCTAACTGATGAAAGATATGATACCACACGAAAGGTTAGTGAACAATAACTGCAAATGAGAATAATTATCAATACCTTGTCATTCATTAAATGCAGGTGTGCTCCTACGGTCATTGGACAGGATATTGATAATTATTCTGGAAGTTACTATAATTAAGGAAGTCATTTTAAGAAATTCGTAAGAATTATATCCGCAGAAACGAAAGAACCACCTGATACACTAAAACCATCAAAGATACGAGGAGGAAAAGTATGAACCAGCCAAAGATCCTGGTCGTTGACGACGACAAAGAGATCGTAGGAGCGATCAAGAAACGTCTGGAAATGGAAGACTATGAAATCATAACGGCATATGATGGTCTGGAAGCCATGGATATCCTGATGGAACAAGAAGTCCAACTTCTGATCATAGACGTTATGATGCCGAAGATGGACGGACTATCCGCAACGATGAAGATCAGGGAAAGCAAGAACATCCCGATCATCATTCTTTCAGCCAAGACAGAAGAAAGCGATAAGATCCTGGGACTATCTATGGGAGCCGACGACTATATCAGCAAACCATTCCGCCCAGATGAACTAGTAGCGAGAGTGAAATCCCAGCTGCGAAGATACATGCAGTTTGGAGGAATGAACGCTGCAGAAAGTAATAAGGAACAGATCATCAATGGCGGACTGATCCTTGACATGAAAGGAAAAAGGATGATGGTAGACGGAGAGCCGGTGAAACTGACTGCAACCGAATACAAGATCGTAAGCCTTCTGATGAACAACCTGGGCAGAGTATTTTCAGCAGATGAGATCTACGAACGCGTATGGAACGAAGAAGCCTATGCAACAGAGAATACCGTTATGGTCCACATCCGTCGTATCCGCGAGAAAATAGAAATAGATGCAAAAAATCCAAGATATTTAAAGGTGGTGTGGGGAATTGGATACAAGATCGAGAAAATGGACTAACAAAGTATTGATCACACTTGTGATGATCGTCATGACCCTGTCAGGGATATATGGACTCAACACGATCCATAACATGGCAGTGACAGGAGATAACAGCTTCAGTTTGGATGAACAGGATCAATCAGACTATATCAAACACACACAGATGTCACTGTTTGACAAATGGGCGGATCAAGAAGGTGATAAAGTCTATTATACACAGGCAAATCATGTGTCAGAAAGTTTACTGAATAAGATAAAAAAAGAATCATTTGTGAAAGTAACGATGAAGGTCAAACCATATGATAAAAAGATGGTAACGACAACATCAACATATGGAACAGAAAATGCGAACTATACTGGGGGCAGGATTGAACATTTTCATATAGAAAGAGACAAGACAGAGAAATTAAACAAAGACGGAAGTTTCAAAGGATGGGATCCGTATGATGATTACGATGAGTACAGTGAGTACATTGTGCCTCAGACAGAATACTATGAATTCTCAGGAGATAATTATACACTGCGGGATATATTCCCAGAACAGCTTCTGATCAATGATGAGAAGAATCAGCGTCTGGAAAATGCAGACATTGAGATTTCTTTGACAAAAAAAGCACTAACAGAGATTGAAAATTTCCGAAAAGGATCAACAAAACAGATCACGATGGGAATCAAAACGATCATCATTGTTTCGATCATCGAAGTGATCGGAACGATCCTGCTGTGCATCTTATTTGCACTTCAGGAAAAGCGAACCAGATTTTTTAGAGGGCTTGACAGGCTCTGGTGGGAGATCATACTAGTGACAGCAACTACGCTGCTTGGATTGGCGATCGCATTATGCTTTGCAATCTGGGAATATACGATAGAATATACACAGGGCGGGATCACAGGTTCAACGATCGAGATGATCATGATGCTGAGTTATATCTCAGTCCCATTTTTTATCATGGCATTTGCCGTATGCATCCAGACAACGGTATGGAGGATCCGCCAGAAGAATCTTCTCGATTCAACATTTTGTCTGGGATATATTCGAAAATGGAGTCGTCACGCAAAGACAAGAAGAAAGCTGGAAGATGAAGCGATGTCATTTGCAGAAAAACATGCAAGAGACAGGATCAGACAGTACAGGGTCTTACGATATATTTTAACTGTCGGTACACTTGCTTGTATCATCATGGGAATGAGTGGAATGAATATTCCATCCCCACTCTTGTTTATAGCAGCAGTCATCTTTGTTTTCCTTATCAGATATTTTTCAAGATATTCAGACCAATATGCAAAAGAACAGAGAGATTTAAGCATGCTTGTCGATCAGATCGAACGTATTTCCAATGGAGAACTGACAGCAACGACTGATATTTCAAAAGAATCTGCGTATTATGAATACAGTCAGAAACTGACCAATATCGGGCAGGGAATGGAAAAAGCATTAGAAACACAGATGAAGGGCGAGAGAATGAAGATCGATCTGATCACAAATGTATCACATGATCTTAAGACACCGCTGACTTCTATCATCGGATACGTCGATCTCTTAAGCAGAGATCAGACATTATCCGCAGAATCAAGAGATTATGTAACTATCCTGATCAACAAGACTGAACGCTTAAAAGCCATCATTTCTGACCTGTTTGAACTTGCGAAAGCAACAAGTGGAGATGCGAAAGTAGATCTGGAAGAAATGGATATGAAACGTCTGGTAGAACAGACACTGGGGGATATGGCAGATCAGATAGAAGAATCTGGATTTGCGATCAGATATCAGTGCGAAGCTACACACACAAGATTTATCGGAGACAGTAGCCGCATGTACCGAGTGGTACAAAATGTCATAGAAAATGCCTTAAAATACTCCCTGAAAGGAACCAGAATCTTCCTAAGGATCACCGAAGCAGATCAAAATATAAAATTAGAAGTTATAAACACAGCATCCTATGAGATGAATTTTACAGAAGAAGAGATCATGGAACGGTTTGCCAGAGCGGAAAAATCACGTACCAGCGAAGGAAACGGATTAGGACTTTCCATCGCAGACAGTTTTACAAAGAATTGTGGAGGAGAGTTTTCGATAAGAATAGACGGAGATCAATTCCTGGTTACTATACAATTTAAACAACATTTAGATGTAAACAAATAGATTTCATATGTTTTTTGACAAAATTGGAAAAATGTAAAAAAACTATGTTGAAAGGGTAGAAAACATAAATATAAAAGTATATACTAGTGGTGTCGACAATATGCAAATAGACCATTTGAGAGAGTGGTTTTTAAATCCTTTTTTTCATGAAGTTTTGATACATGGTGACTTATGGAACGGTTGCGTATTTGGAGACATCTGCTTTTAAAGTCTCTTCAGACATTAAGATCTGGAGGGGCTTTTTTCTTATTTCATAGGAAATTTCGATGAAATCCCCTATGAAATAAGAAAAAAGCCCTCCGGGCAGGATCGCACTGCGGCGGAAGGGAAATTTGTCGCTGAAGCGACCCGCCGCAGGCGGAGAATCCTGCAAAGCAGGATTCTTTCTTACTATTAGAAATAAGACGTAACAGCATTTGATACAAACAAATGCTTCTGGTATAATAAAAAGAAAAGAGCATGCACGGAAAGGACACGAAAGAATGAAGAGACGTTTAATCAGCCTTGTCCTTGTATTGATGCTTGTCATGACAGCAGGATGCGGGAAGAAGAGTACAACAAAGAAACTCAAGACAGAAGATCTGGATGAAACAACCCTGCAGGGAATGGCAAAAGATATCACAAAGGAGATGTCCTTAAAGAATAAGATCGGACAACTATTTATGGTATCTGTTTATCAATTAGATGAGGCAGAAAGCAAGAATCAGACAAGCGTGACGAGTCAGATGAAGAAGACATTGAAGAAGTATCCAGCAGGTGGGGTGATCATGTTTGCGAAGAATATCAACACACCTGATCAGACAAAGAAGATGACGGATGAGCTTCAAGATGCCTCCTATATTCCACTATTTATGGCAGTGGATGAGGAAGGTGGACAGGTTTCAAGAGTCGCATCAAATCCCAAGATGAAGATGACAGTATATCCATCTGCACAGGAAGTTGGAAGAACTTACAATAACAAGAAGATCGCGCAGATGGGAAAGACACAGGGAAAGGAATTAAAAGAGCTTGGATTTAATATGAATCTTGCACCAGTCGCAGATGTTTTAACGAATAAGAATAACACAGAGATCGGAGACCGAAGCTTTGGCACAGACTCAAAGAAAGTTGCTGATATTATTACAACACTGGTAAAGAACATGCAGAAACAACAGATCTCAGCGACATTAAAGCATTTTCCAGGAAGTGGACAGACTGGAGGAGACACACACCGCGGAAGCACAGAGACCGATCAGACGATCAATACATTAAGAGATACAGATTTTAAACCATTTAAAGCAGGAATCAAGGCAAAAGCTGATGCAGTGATGGTGTCACATCTGATGCTGTCTAATGTGACAGATGAGAAGGAGCCTTCAAGCCTAAGCAGCAGAGTTGTATCAGATATTCTAAGAGATGAACTTGAATATAAGGGCGTTATCATGACCGATGCGATGAACATGAAAGCGATCACAGATAACTATAGTTCCGGAGAAGCAGCAGTGAAAGCAATTCAGGCAGGAGTTGACCTGATCGTGATGCCGGATAACTATAAAGAAGCATACAAGGCAATTGAGAAGGCACTAAAAAGTGGCGAGATCAAAGAATCAAGAATAGATAAATCTGTAAGAAGGATCATATATACAAAGCTTAAGCGAGGAGAGATCCCTCCAGATACTACATTATTAAAAGAGAATCAATAACAGGGATGCTTGCAGATTTAAAATGAATATGTTACTATCAAAAATGTGTATTTTACAAAGGAAACTAAAGATTGTATAACAGAAAGGTCAAAAGATCACGATGAGCAGAGAGAACTTTGATAAGTTGGGAGAAGAATGTGGAGTTTTCGGTATCTACGATTTCGATGGCAATGATGTAGCGTCAACGATTTATTATGGATTGTTTGCACTTCAGCATCGAGGTCAGGAAAGCTGCGGAATTGCAGTTTCTGATACGAATGGTCCAAAACGTAATGTCACATCTCGAAAAGGTATGGGATTATGTAATGAAGTGTTTACACCAGATTCCCTTCAGGCATTAAAGGGAGATATCGGTGTGGGGCATGTAAGGTATTCAACAGCAGGAGAGAGTGTTCCTGAGAATGCCCAGCCACTGGTTTTAAATTATGTAAAAGGTACTTTAGGACTTGCACATAATGGTAATCTGATCAATGCAATAGAACTTCGCGAAGAATTAGAAAAGACAGGAGCTATTTTCCAGACAACGATCGATTCTGAAGTTATCGCATATCATATCGCAAGAGAACGCGTGAATACATCATCAATTGAGAAGGCAGTAGCCAGAGCAATGCAGAAGATCAAAGGTGCGTATTCCCTGATCGTTATGTCACCAAGGAAACTGATCGGGGCAAGAGATCCATATGGATTTAAGCCATTATGTATCGGTAAGAGAGATAATGCTTATGTATTAGCATCTGAAAGCTGTGCATTAGATACGATCGGAGCAGAATTTATCCGTGACGTGAATCCAGGAGAGATCGTAACGATCACAAAGGATGGAATTCAGTCAGACTGTGATTTATGTCTTCCAAAGGAGAAAACAGCAAGATGTATCTTTGAATACATTTATTTTGCAAGACCAGACAGTGAGATTGACGGAGTTGGGGTATACCACTCAAGAATTCAGGCAGGAAGATACCTCGCACAGGATTCACCAGTAGAAGCAGACTTGGTTGTCGGAGTACCAGAATCAGGAAATGCAGCAGCCCTTGGATATTCTTTAGAGTCAGGAATCCCATATGGAACCGCATTTGTCAAGAACGGTTATGTTGGAAGAACTTTCATCAAACCAGGACAGAGCAGCCGTGAATCAAGCGTGCAGATCAAGTTAAATGTTTTAAAAGAAGCAGTCAAAGGAAAGAGAGTCATCATGATCGATGATTCCATCGTACGAGGAACAACAAGTGACCGCATTGTGAAGATGTTACGCGATGCAGGAGCGACAGAAGTTCACGTAAGGATCAGTTCCCCACCATTCCTGTGGCCATGCTACTTTGGAACTGATATTCCAGAGAGAGAACAGCTGATCGCATATAACAGATCGATCAACGAGATCTGTGAAGTGATCGGAGCAGATAGTTTAGGATACTTAGGAGAAGAGAGACTTTCACAGATGGTACAGGGATTACCAATCTGTAAAGGATGTTTCACAGGTGAGTATCCAATGAAACCGCCAACAAGAGATATTCGTGGAAATTTTGAAAGATAAGGATAAGGAGATTTTTATGAACGACCGTTACCAGAGCCCATTATCAGAACGTTATGCAAGCAAAGAGATGCAGTACATCTTTTCTCCAGACAAGAAGTTTAAGACATGGAGAAAGTTATGGATCGCACTTGCTGAGACAGAGAAAGAATTAGGACTTGATATCACACAGGAACAGATCGACGAATTAAAAGCACATGCAGAAGACATCAACTACGATGTAGCAAAAGAACGTGAAAAATTAGTCCGTCATGATGTTATGTCTCATGTATATGCATACGGAGTACAATGTCCAAAGGCAAAAGGAATCATCCATTTAGGAGCAACATCCTGCTATGTTGGTGATAACACAGACATCATCATCATGACAGAAGCATTAAAGCTTGTCAGAGTAAAATTATTAAATGTGATCAACGAATTATCCAAATTCGCAATGAAATACAAAGATCTTCCAACACTTGGATTTACACATTTTCAGCCAGCACAGCCTACAACAGTAGGTAAGAGAGCAAGCCTTTGGCTGATGGATCTCGTATATGATCTAGAAGATCTTGATCACGTGATCGCTAACATGAGATTATTAGGATCAAAAGGAACAACAGGAACACAGGCAAGTTTCTTAGAGTTATTCGAAGGAGACCATGAAACGATCAAGAAGATTGATGGAATGATCGCTAAGAAGATGGGATTTGACAAATGCCAGCCAGTATCTGGACAGACATACTCTAGAAAAGTTGATTCCCGCGTGATCAACGTATTAAGCCAGATCGCACAGTCTGCTCATAAGTTCTCAAACGACATCAGACTTCTTCAGCACTTAAAAGAAGTAGAAGAACCATTTGAGAAGAACCAGATCGGATCATCTGCAATGGCATATAAGAGAAACCCAATGAGAAGTGAAAGAATCGCTTCCTTAGCAAACTACGTAATGTCAGATGCCATGAACCCAGCATTAGTAGCATCTACACAGTGGTTTGAAAGAACATTAGATGACTCAGCCAACAAACGTTTATCTGTACCAGAAGGATTCTTAGCAATCGATGGTATCTTAGACCTTTACTTAAACGTTGTAGACGGATTAGTTGTATACCCTAAGGTTATCGAAAGCCGTTTAAGAAGCGAACTTCCATTCATGGCAACAGAGAATATCATGATGGATGCAGTAAAAGCTGGTGGAGACAGACAGGAACTTCATGAGAAGATCCGTGTACATTCTATGGCAGCAGGAAAAGTTGTCAAAGAAGAAGGAAAAGCAAACGATCTGTTAGAGAGAATCGCAGCAGACCCAGCATTTGGTATGAACATGGAACAGTTACAGGCGATCATGAAACCAGAGAACTTCGTAGGACGTGCACCACAGCAGACAGAAGAATTTGTGAATGAAGTGATCAATCCAATTCTGGAAGAGAATAAAGAAGTACTTGGATTAACAGCTGAGATCAACGTATAAAAAGATAGAATCTTGATGAAAAGATAAAATTTTAACATAAAAAGAGATGGAAAGATCAAAACAATATAGATTTTTTCCATCTCTTTTTGCTGTATTTTAAGAAAAAATTACCAAAAAGCAGGAAATGAGCAGGAGTAGATATAGGAAATTAAGAAAAGGAATGGTATAATAGATTTAAAACAAATATGTGAGAGCATATGTTAGGGGAAAGTATATGAAGAAATTAAAAACAATCATCCAAAGAAAGAAATGGAATATGATACTTGGGATTTCAGATATCATAATGATGATCATAGCATCATATCTTGCATTATTAACGCGATTTGAATTCTATCCATCACAGATCGCACCGATTTTTTTGAAAAATGCTGCAAAATACATGCCGTTGAATCTCTTTTGCAGTATTGTGATCTTTATGGCATATCGATTGTATTCAACGCAATGGAAGTATGCAGGAATCTCCGATTTTATTAACGTCATCAAAGCAGTTGTGATCGCAGCAGCTTTCCAGCTGATCGGAATTTATATGTTACAATGGGAGATACCAAGAAGTTACTATTTCTTGTATTTGGTATATCTGCTGTTGGGAATGTTTTTTATCCGATTACTTGTCCGATTGATTCAGGGAAGTGAACCACTCAAAGTGAATGACATTGGCAAGAAGAAAGTTCCGGTAATGTTGATCGGAGCAGGAGAAGCAGGAAGCATCATTTTAAATGAGATCAAAAAGAGTACATATGTGACTAAAACGATCCGTTGCATCATAGATGATGATCCAGCGAAGAAAGGAACATATTTATCTGGGATACCAGTGGTTGGCAATCGTAATACGATCCTGCGCAATGCAGTTAAATTTGATGTTGAAGAGATCATTCTGGCAATTCCGACAATAGAACCCAAGGATCGCAAGGACATCCTTGAAATCTGCAAGCAGACAGGATGCCGTCTGAGTATTCTTCCGGGCTTATATCAGCTGATCAACAGTGAAGTTACAGTATCTGCTCTAAGAGAAGTAGAGATTGAAGATCTGCTTGGAAGAGAGCCAGTGAAAGCCAATCTTCCATCAATCATGAGCTATGTCAAAGACAGAGTCGTATTTGTCACAGGGGGAGGCGGATCGATCGGAAGTGAGATCTGCAGACAGATCGCAAGATATCAGCCGAAGAAGTTAGTGATCATTGATAATTATGAGAACAACGCCTACGAGATCTAGATGGAATTAAAGAGAACACATCCAGAACTAGATCTGAAAGTATTGATCGTATCTGTCCAGAATCATCTGCGAATACACAATATTTTCGAAGATTATAAGCCTGATATCGTATTTCATGCAGCAGCACATAAGCATGTGCCATTGATGGAAGACAGCCCGCATGATGCGATCAAGAACAATGTATTTGGTACATTTAACATAGCCAAAGAAGCAGGAATGAGCGGCGTAAAGAGAATGGTACTGATCTCCACGGATAAGGCAGTAAGACCGACAAATATCATGGGCGCTTCCAAGCGGATCTGTGAGATGGTCATTCAATACATGAACAGCTTATACGATACAGAATATGTTGCTGTAAGATTTGGAAATGTTCTTGGAAGTAACGGAAGTGTCGTTCCGTTGTTCAAGAAGCAGATTGCCAATGGTGGTCCGGTAACAGTTACACATCCAGAGATCATCCGATACTTTATGACGATCCCAGAAGCCGTCAGTCTGGTGTTAGAAGCAGGAGCTTACGCAGAAGGCGGGGAAATATTTATCCTTGATATGGGAGAACCAGTCAAGATCTTAGATCTTGCGAAGAATATGATCCGTTTATCAGGACTTACACCAGGAGAAGATATAGAAATCCAGTTTACTGGCTTAAGACCAGGGGAGAAGCTGTATGAAGAACTTCTGATCGATGAGGAGAATAAAAAAGAGACAAAGAACAAACGAATTTTCATTGGAAGTCCAAGGATGATGGAGACAGAACAATTTAGTGAACTGATCGCTGAATTAGATCATGCGGCATTTTCCGAAGATCCGAATATTCGTGAAGTTGTAAAAAGATTAGTTCCAGAGTATACATATAAACAGACAAATCAACAGACAAAATGACAGGGGGATGAGACAGCATGAAAGAACGTATATATATGGCATCACCAACGATGCATGGGGAAGAACAGAAGTTTGTGCAGGAAGCATTTGACACCAACTGGATCGCACCACTTGGGCCAAATGTCAATGGCTTTGAACGTGAGATGGAAGCGTATACAGGAATCGCACACTGCAGTGCACTAAGCGCAGGAACCGCAGCACTGCATCTGGCGGTGAAATTATTAGAAGTCGGGGAAGGAGATACCGTGATATGTCCTTCGCTGACTTTTGCTGCAACAGTGAATCCAGTCGCCTACGAAAAAGGCAAGATTGTATTCGTGGATTCTGAACCAGAGACATGGAATATGTCACCACAGGCATTGAAAAGAGCATTGGAAGAACATAAAGAGGCAAAAGCAGTGATCGTTGCACACCTTTATGGAACACCAGCCAAGGTAGATGAGATCAAAGCGATCTGTGAAGAATATAAAGTTCCACTGATCGAAGATGCTGCAGAAAGTCTGGGAGCAACATATAAAGGAGTTCAGACAGGAAAATTCGGAGTCATGGCAGGATTTTCATTCAATGGAAATAAGATCATCACGACATCAGGCGGTGGAATGATCGCATCAGAGAATGAAGAATACATCAAGCATGCAACATTCCTGGCAACACAGGCAAAAGAACCGGTCCGACATTATGAACACAAGGAAATCGGATATAACTACCGAATGTCTAATATCACAGCGGGAGTTGGAAGAGGACAGCTTCTGCATCTGGATGAACACATTGCGAAGAAAAAAGCAATCTATGAGACATACAAAGATGCTTTCAAGGATTATAAACAAGTGCATATGAATCCATATGAAACATGCAGTGAACCAAACTTCTGGTTATCATGCATGACGATCGATGAAGACAGTAAGACAAAACCATTAGATATCATAGAAGCTTTGGAAAGAGAGAATATCGAAAGCCGTCCGATCTGGAAACCATTACATCAACAACCAGTATTTAAAGGGTGTGAATTCTATTCTCATTACGAAGATGATAAGAAGCCAGTATCAGAAGATATCTTTGACTGCGGATTATGTCTTCCAAGTGATATTAAGAATACAAAAGAAGATATGGATCGGATCATAGGAATCATAAGATCCGTACTGGACCGATAAGAACAAAATGTAAACGGAGTATATATAAAGATGTATCACAAATATATCAAACGATTTTTTGACATCATATTGTCACTGTGCTGTATCATTGTATCAAGCCCGATCCTGCTTGTCACAGCACTGTTAGTAAGGATCAAATTAGGGAGCCCCGTGATCTTCAAACAAGAAAGACCGGGATATCATAACGAAATATTTACACTCTACAAGTTCAGAAGTATGACAGACGCCGTCGATGAGAATGGTGATCTGCTGCCAGACAAAGAACGTCTTCCAAGATTTGGTCAGATGTTAAGATCCACGAGTCTTGATGAATTACCTGAATTCTTCAACATCTTATTTGGACATATGAGTTTTGTCGGGCCAAGACCATTATTGAAACAATACATAGATTTCTACAGTGCAAGACAGAAACGACGTGCAGATGTAAGACCAGGACTGACAGGACTTGCACAGGTGAATGGGAGAAATGCCATCAGCTGGGAAGAAAAGTTTGAATTTGACCTTGAATATGTGGATAGCATTTCATTTCTTACCGATATCAAGATCATACTAAAGACCGTGACAAAAGTCTTAAAAAGAGCAGGGATCAGTGCACAGGAATCTGTGACAATGTATGCCTTTCAGGGAACAAAGAAAGACCAGTTTTCCAAATACAAGAAAGCAGGACACTTAAAGATCTTATTTTCAAGCGTGGCAGATCAGGTCGAATTTATCGATACCTTCCGCTATGCTGCCGGCAGATTAGGGGTGAAAGTAACATTTGTCGGCTGTGATCATTCACTGGAAGCACCAGCATTATATCGCTGCCATAAGCACTATCAGGTTCCACAGCCAGGGGAAGAAGGTTATGTCACAGAACTCTTACATATCTGTAAACAGGAGAAGATCGCTCTGCTCATTCCAAGAACAGAAGAAGACGTTTTTATCCTGTCACAAAGAGCCAGCGAATTTGAAGCTGTTGGAACAGAAGTTCTTATTGCAAATGAAGAATTAGCTCTGCTGTGCAGCAACAAACGCTGGACAGCTCGTTTCTTTGAAGAATGTGGTCTTAACGCACCACAGGTCGTAAGCAGTGCCAATGACTATACACAAGGATTCCCAGCAATGTTTGCAGTATTGGATGAGATGGACAATCTGGAGAAAAGCATCATGATCCATGATGAACAAGAATTAAGTTTTCATGCTTCAAAATACGAGAATTATACGATTCGTCCATTTTTAAATGGGAAGATGTATGAGATCGATGTATTCTGCAATCTAGACGGAAGCCCGGTTTACATCACACCAAGGGCAAAGGAAGAAGTCGAGGGAAAAGAAAGTGCAAGATACAGAGTTATAAGAGATCACAAGATCGTAGAAGAAGCAAAGAAAGTGATAAAGAAATTAAGGCCATCCGGATGGATGACGATCTTTATGCTTCGTGAAGAAGATACAGACAAAGATTATTTTATCCGAATGGAACCATGGTATCATCAGGCAAGCACCGTATCGATCAAGGCAGGAGCCGATGCACCATACGCAGCACTCTCCATGATGTTAGGTGAACCAATGGAATACAAAGAGGATGCAGCCGATGACAATGTTATTTTCACAAGATTTGAAAAAAGCGTATGTTTAAATACAAGAGAAGAACCGATCGTAGAGATTCATGATTTTAAAGATCTGTATCATTTAGACGAGGGAATTGGTTCAGTGATCTTTGATCTGGATGACACATTATATTCAGAGAAAGATTATGTACGAAGCAGTTTCCGAGTGGTAGAACGAATGCTTCCAGAAGTGAACAATATCTTTAATAAGTTATGCGCAGCACTGGAAAAAGGGCAGCCGCCACTGGAAACAGTATTAAAAGATGCAGGAATGTATTCGGATGAATTATTATTAAAATGCAGAGAAGCCATCAGGGATCATAAACCAGAGATTTCACTGTATGAAGGAGTCAAAGAATTATTCTTTGAACTACATACACAAAAGAGAAGTATCGGAATCTTGATCGATGGAACACCAAAAGTACAGCGAGCCAAGATAGAAGCCCTGGGGTTAGATAAAATGGCAGACGAGATACTGATCACAGACGAACTTGCAGGACATGGAAATGTCATGGAATTCAGGAAACCAAATGATCTTCCATTTCTGATCATGAGAAAACGATTAGAAATACCATGCAGGAACATGGCATTTGTCGGAGATGATATCGAGAAAGATTTTATTGCACCGAAAGCATTAGGAATGGAATGCTATTGGAAGAAGAATGAGGATGGGTTATATGAGTAAAGGACCAAAGATAAAACCAATCGTGATCGTTGGAGCCGGTGGTATGGGAAGAGATACTCAGTGGCTGATCGAACGGATCAACGAAGAAGAACCAACATATGAGATTCTTGGATACATAGACGATGGAATTCAGCAAGGCAGCATCATAGATGGTTATCCGATTCTTGGAGGAATGAAATACCTCGAAGAATACGACAAAGAACAAAAACTTGCTGTCGCCTTTGCTATAGGCAATGCAAAAGTCCGTGAAAAACTCGTTTTAAAATGTCTGCCAAATCCAAACTTATGGTATCCTAATCTGATCGATCCATCCGTGATCACATCACAAAGAGTGCATCTAGGACAAGGAAATATCATTTGTACATCCGTTATTATGACAACGAATATAGAGATCGGTAATTTTAACCTGATCTGCAACCGAAGTATTGTCGGGCATGATGATGAGATTGGAGATTATAATACCCTGTATCCGGGAGTTTTACTGTCAGGAGATGTCCATTTAAAGACTGAGACAGAGATCGGCACAGGAACCCAGATCATACAAGGACTGCATATCACAGACGAAGTGATCATGGGAGCAGGAAGTACAGTGATCGAAGATATCAACGAAGCAGGAACTTATGTTGGAGTACCAGTGAGAAGAGTAAACGATGAAGAATAAGAAGATATTAATTTTAGCAAACCTAGACGTAGGATTATACAAATTCAGAAAAGCCCTGATCAAAGAACTCATAGATCAAGGAAATGAAGTCTATATATCCCTGCCAAAAGGAATGTTAGTACAGAATTTAAAAGAAATGGGATGTCATTTTATCGAAACACCGGTAGATCGAAGAGGGATCAATCCAGCAACAGATTTTAAACTGATGATGAGATACTTTAACATCTTAGGCAAGATAAAGTCAGACCTCGTGATCACCTACACGATCAAACCAAACATCTACGGAGGGATTGCAGCAAGATTCAAAAGAATTCCGTATGCAGTCAACATCACAGGATTAGGAACTGCATTTCAGAATGAAAATATGATCAAGAAACTCGTCGTATTTTTATATAAACTATCCTGCAAAAAGGCAAAAACGATTTTCTTTGAAAATGAAGGAAATAAGCAGGTCTTTATAGAAAATAATATTATCAAAGAATCTAGAACATGCACCCTTCCAGGAGCAGGGATCGACCTTGATGAATACAAGATGACACCATACCCAGAAGAATCAAGAAACATCCGGTTCTTGTTTATCGGACGTGTGATGAAAGAAAAAGGAGTCGAAGAACTGTTCAAAGCAGCAAAGAACATTAAGAAGATCTACCCAGAAGTATCGTTCGATATTGTCGGACCAATGGAAGACGATTACAAAGAACGAATTCAGTCATTGGTCAGAAATGGAATTATTTATTATTATGGATTCCAGGAAGATGTGAAGCCATTTATTAAGAAATGTGATTGCTTTATATTACCGTCGTATCATGAAGGCATGGCAAATACGCTGTTAGAATGTGGAGCGATGGGAAGACCACTGATTACCAGCAGGATTCATGGGTGTATGGAAGCTGTAAGAGATGGCGAGAATGGGTATCTGGTCGATGTGAAGGATGTTAAAGGATTGGAAGAGAAGATGATGGAATTTATTGAACTTTCCTATGAAGAGAAGAAACAGATGGGAGAGAAGTCACGAGAAGTGATAGAGAAGGGTTTTGATAAGGAGAAGGTTGTTGAGATGACTTTGGAAGGATTATTTAGATAGTAACTAATAAGTTATAAAAATAGTTAGGGAGTTGAATTAATAAAATGGGAGAATCAATCAGAGTATTACAAGTTGTCACTCACATGAACCGTGGTGGACTTGAAACAATGCTTATGAATTATTATCGAAATATAGATAGGAATAAAGTTCAGTTTGATTTTCTGACACACAGACCAGAAAATGAAAAGAAAGATTATGACGATGAAATCAGAGGTTTAGGCGGTAAAATCTACCATATGCCAGTATTGAATCCTTTTAGTCCAAGTTATATGAGAAGTCTGGACCGATTCTTTAAGGAACATAAAGAATATAAGATTGTACATTCTCACTTAGATTGTTTGAGTGCATATCCATTAAAAGCAGCGAAGAAAAATGGGGTGCCAGTAAGAATTGCACACGCACATACGACACTAGTGGATACAAATTTAAAAAAATACATAAAATTGTTTTCAAAAAAAAAGATTTCGAAATATGCAACAAATTTATTTGCATGTGGACAACGAGCAGGGAAATGGATGTTTGAAGGACAACCATTTCAAATTATGAATAATGCAATAGATACCAAAAAATATTTATTCTGTTTAGAAACTAGAGAAAAAATCAGAAAAGAATTTCATATTTCAGAAGATGAATACGTAATAGGACATGTTGGAAATTTTACATTACCTAAAAATCACACATTTATAATTAATTTATTTTATGAGATTTGTAAAAAGAATAAAAAAGTAAAGTTGATTTTAGTTGGAGGAGGAAATGACAGCAGTCAGTATAAAGAAAAAGCAGAAAAACTAAAAATAGCTGATAAAATTATATTTACAGGGGTAAGAAATGATGTGCCTGATTTAATGCAAGCATTTGATGTGTTTTTATTTCCATCAATTTATGAGGGACTTCCAGTAACTTTGGTGGAAGCACAGGCAGCAGGATTACATTGTATTGTATCAGATCAAGTAACAAGAGAAGTAGCAATTACAAAATTGATAGAATTTATATCTTTAGATGAAAATATAAATACATGGATTGACTGTATTTTAAAATGCAAAAATAGTACTCGTGAGAATATGTTACAGGAAATTCAAAGAGAAAAATATGACATTGTAGAGAATGCAAGATGGTTAGAGGAGTTTTATATTAATGGAAAATGATATTATTTTGACAATATTTACACCCGCATATAACAGAGCACATACATTACACCGATGTTATGAAAGTTTGTGCCGGCAGAAATGTAAACAATTTAAATGGCTGATCATAGATGATGGATCAAGTGATAATACAAAAGAATTGGTTGAAAGCTGGCTAAAGGAAGACAGTGGTTTTGAGATTATCTATCATTACAAAGAAAATGGCGGAATGCATACTGCACATAATGCTGCATATCAATTGATTGATACAGAATTAAATGTGTGTATTGATTCCGATGATTATCTTGCTGATGATGCAGCAGAGAAGATTATTACATTCTGGAAAAAATATGGAAGTAACAAATACGCGGGAATCATAGGATTAGATGCAGATTTTAATGGGAAAATCATTGGAAAAAGATTTCCCAAAGATTTAAAAAGTACAACCTTATCTGGTTATTATCAAGCAGCTGGATTTGGAGATAAAAAATTAGTATATCGAACGGATGTCATTACAAAATATCCAGAATATCCAGTGTTTGAAGGAGAGAAATATGTAGGACTCAATTATAAATATCTTCTTTGTGATCAGGAATATGAACTGCTTGTTATGGATGAAATATTATGTAATGTGGAATACCAAGCAGATGGATCAAGTGCTAATATGTTCCGACAGTATTTAAACAATCCGAAGGGATTTGCGTTTTTACGAACTGTTTATATGAAATATGATAAGACATTCAAAAGAAAGTTTATGAATTGTATCCATTATGTATCAAGTAGCATAATTAGTAAAAATAAAAAATTTTTAAAAGAAAGTCCAGAAAAAGGATTAACAATTTTAGCAATTCCATTTGGAATTGCATTAACATTTTATATAAAGCAACAGGTTAAAAAGATGAATTAATAGTAAAAGAGGTTATAGGATATGACAGTCTGGTGGATAACATTATTTAGTACGTATTTCTTGTGCTTGTTCGCAAGAATGAATGGGGAATATAGGTATGTGAAGGGTGAGAGAGTATTTCGTGCAAATGCTTTATTTGCGGGGATGGCTTGTGCTGTTTTGATATTTGTGTCTGGGTTTCGGCAGGGTATTGGAGATACAGGGACATACCGCCAGATTTTTGATAAACTACCAAGTAGTTTCATTGGATTTTTGAAACATCCGACAATTAAAGATGATAGAGGATTTTATGCAGTTGCTACGTTTATAAAACAGTTTATATCAAAAGATTCACAGATTATTTTATTGTGTATGGCAATCATAACAATTGGTTTAATTTTTATTACTTATTATAAAAATACAGATATGATAGAGATGGCAGTATTTTTATTTATTACATCAGGATGTTACCTAGTAACAATGAATGGAGTTCGACAATATTTGGCTTCTGCAATTTTATTTTTTTGCTTTCCAATGATTCATAAAAAACAGTGGAAATTTTATATTCCAATTGTTCTATTGTGTTCAACAATTCATCAATCTGCATTGATCTTTTTGATATTATATTTTGTTGTAGATAAGCCAGCATGGGGAAATATGACAAAATGGATATTATTTGCAGGAATTTTCCTTTTCGTATCATATCCAATCACAGGTCCAATGCTTGCTAATATTTTAGGAGAAACACAATACGGAAATTATAAAGAAGCATTAATGTCAACAGGTGCTGGAGCAAATATGATTCGTGTATTGGTTATGGCAGTACCTGTGGTTTTGTCTTATTTAGGAAAAGATTTTTTAAGGGGAAAAGAAAAATACTATAATATTATGGTTAATTTTTCTGTTATAAATTTAATAGCTATTTTACTGGCTACAAAATTTTGGATTTATGCACGTTTTAATATGTACTTTTCGGTTTATATGGTAGTATTGTTAATATGGTGTATTAAATATTTGTTTGATGAAAGAAATGAAAAGTTAGTATATCTTCTATGCATGGGTTGCTATGTAATTTATTATTATTATGAGATGCATATAAGTTTAGGATATGGAGTAGATTATCATCACTTTATACAATCGATAGGAATAGGGTTGTAAAATAGGAAATGAAAGACGAGGGGGCATAAAATGTCAATACCAAAGATAGTGCATTATTGTTGGTTTGGAGGAAAAGAAAAACCAGACAATGTTCAAAGATGTATAAATAGTTGGAAAAAGTATTTACCCAATTATCAGTTTATGGAATGGAATGAAGAAAATTTTGATATAAGTAATCTACAATATACAAAGGAAGCATATTGTGCAAGAAAATATGCATTTGTTAGTGATGTTGCAAGAATTGAAGCATTGTATCGGTATGGAGGAATTTACATGGATACAGATGTGGAAGTATTAAAATCATTTGATTCATTATTGGATGCAAAATGCCTTTTAGGGATGGAAGAGAAAGAATATGTAGCTACAAGTTTTATGGCTTTCGAAAAAGGACATCCATTAGTAAAAGAATTTATTAATTTGTACAAAAATATTTCTTTTTATGATCACAATGGAGAAATTATTACAGGTACAAATGTAGAAAAGTTAACAAAAATGTTATTAAAGAAGGGATTTGTTCAGCAAAATTATTATCAGGAATTAGAAAATGGCATTAGAATATATCCGAAAGAGTACTTTTCACCGTATGATTATATAAATTGTTGTTATGAAATTACTGAAAATAGTTATTGTGTACATCATTTTGCTGTATCATGGATGCCAAAAAGTGAACAGTTAAAAAAAGTAATAAAAAAGAGATTAGTAAAAGTTTTGGGTAAAAACAAAATGAATATGCTTCGAGATAAGATAAAAAAATAAGATATCTTGTAGAAAAGGGGGATGTTATGAAACCATATGGATTAGTCATATATAATATGCTGAGAATGACAATAAAAAAAATATTTCAGTGTAAAAATATAGAATATTCAACTATAGAGATGCTAAGTAGAAAAATGAAGATAAAACTAAAAAGAGGTAGTAAGCTTCATTTAGGAACTAATTTGGTAAGTGATGGATATGGAGATATTATTATTGATGAGCATGGAGAAGTATATATAGGAGATAAAGTTTATTTTAATGATGCATTTATGATTAGTTGTAAAGAAAAAGTTACCATAGGTGAGGAAACTCGATTTGGTCCTAACGTTAAAATATTTGATAATGATCATAAATTTGATGGAAAAAATGGAGTCAGTGCAGAACATAAAGCAAAAGAAATAAAGATAGGGAAATCTTGTTGGATAGCATCAAATGTTGTCGTTTTAAAGGGGACAGAAATAGGAGATAACTGTGTGATTGGTGCTGGGTGTGTGGTACAAGGTAAAATTCCAAAAGCTTCAATAGTAACACAAGATAGGAACCTAATTATACGACCAATGTAGGGAGATAGATGATGAAAAAGAAGATTTTATTTATTATGCCGTCAATGTTTATTGGTGGAGCAGAAAGAAGTCTTTTGGGATTGTTAGAAGCATTAGATTATTCAAAAGTTGATGTGTCATTATTTTTATATCGACATGAAGGAGAATTTTTAAAATATATTCCAAAAGAAGTACATATTTTACCAGAAATAGATGAGTATAAAACATTTGATGTGTCGATAAAATCATTATTATTCAGTGACAAATATATTTTTGGAATAAAAAGAATTTTTTCTAAAATAGCAATAAAGTGGAATTGCTTTAGAAAGAAAACTCAAGCGGGTGTATGGATGTCTATGCAATATACAACAAGATATTTACAGGGATTGTTACCACAAATACCAGGAGAATATGATCTTGGAATTATGTATTTGGGGGTAGCAGATACATTGGTAAATAAGGTAAATGCAAAGGTAAAAATGACATGGAATCATACGGATTACGATACACTTTTTCCAGATAAAAAAATGGATTTAGAGATTTATAAAAAATTAAATTATTTAGTAAGTGTATCTGAAGCATGTAATAAAAAAGTGAAAAGTTTTTATCCGGAAATAGCAGAAAAAGCAATTGTTATAGAAAATTGTTTAGCAGAAAAATTAATAAAAGAACAAGCAAAAGAAACAGTGAACGACTTTGAGGACAATGATTCATTTATTAAATTATTATCAATAGGAAGATATTGTGAAGCTAAAAATTTTGATAATATTCCAGAAATTTGTAAGAATATTTTAGAAACAGGAATAAATATAAGATGGTATATTATTGGATATGGAGGGGATGAACCGCTTATAAAACAAAAAATTAAGGAATACGATATGGAAGAATATGTAATACTTTTAGGGAAAAAAGATAATCCATATCCTTATATAGCAAATTGTGATATTTATATACAACCTTCAAGATATGAAGGAAAATGCGTATCTGTAAGAGAAGCACAGATGTTAAATAAACCTGTGATTATTACAAAATATGAAACATCCAGTAGTCAGCTCAATGATGGTGTTGATGGAATTATTGTTCCAATGGAAAATGTTGCGTGTGCAGAGCAGATTGCAAGAGTAATAAGAGATAAAGAATTACAGAAAAGACTAATTGAGGAATGTGAGGAAAGAGATTACAGCAATAGAGAAGAGGTTGAGAAAATTTATAGGATATTAATTGATAGGGAGTGAGAAAGTGGTAAAACTTAGCATTATAGTACCAGTTTATAAAACAGAACAATATCTTACTAGATGTGTAGAGAGCATATTAGGACAAACATTTTCTGATATTGAATTAATTTTAATAGATGATGGATCACCAGATCGGTGTGGGGAGATATGTGACACATTTGCAAAAAAAGATTCCAGAGTTAAAGTTATTCATAAGAATAATGCAGGAGTTGCAGCAGCAAGGAATGACGGACTTAGGATTGCAAACGGGAAATATGTAACAGTAGTAGATAGTGATGATTATTTGGATCAAAATATGTACCAAAATATTTTAGAAATTGCACAGAAATATGATAGTGATGTAGTTATGTGTGATTGTATAAAAGAGTACGGTGACCATACAGAAATTTATACACACAATATCAGAGAGGGATATTATAATAGAGAGCAGATTGAAAAAGAATATTTTCCTAATTTATTAATTATGCCTAATGTAGAATATCCACCTACAATTTCTAATTGGGTATGTGTGTTTAAAAATAATAAAAAACCATTGCATTATGTAGAAGGAGTCAGATATTCTGAAGATTTGTTATTTGGAGCAGAAATGATGTATCATGCAGATTCTTTTTATTATATGAAAGGACAAGCACTATATCATTATAATTGTACTAATATGGGATCAGCAACTCAGGTTTTTAAGAAAGATAAATGGAACGATTATAAAAAATTATATAGAAATATAGAGAACAAATTTAATGGTTGTAAAGAATTTGATTTTTCTGATCAGATTCAGAAGGTATTATTGTTTTTTGTATATAATGCAGTTGGAGATTTGATGTCTGCAAATAGTTTAGAAAAGAAAGATAAAATTTATTATATTAAGAATATATTAAATGATGAGATTGTAAGAAGAATGTTTAAGAATATGAAAGTTAGAAAATTGTTGATTCCTAATAAACAAAAAATAGTAACATTATGTTATAAGTATAATATAGGAATAAGCATATTGTGTGAATGGTTTAAATAAGAAAATGAAGAAAAAAATATTATTTATAAATGGACATTTAAATACTGGTGGAGTGGAAAAATCATTAGCAGATATTTTAAGAAAAATAGACTTAAATAAATTTGATGTAAAGCTACTTCTATTAGAGGATTATGGAGATTATACAAATCAAATTCCAAAGAATGTAAAAATTGAATTGTTTGATTTGCATAATACATATGGAAGTTTATTAAAAAGTTTAACAAATTGTTTAAAACAAAGAGACAAAAAATGTTTTTGGACAAGAATTGTATTCTTTCTAACAAGATGGTTTGGAAGAGACAAATTAAGATGGCTAGGAAAAACTATTTTTAAAAATGAAGAATATGATTGTGTGATTGGATTTAGACCAGGGATTGCAACTGAATTGGCGGCATATGCAGTAACAGCAAAGCGAAAGATTACATGGTGGCATCATGGAGAAATGAATTTGAATATTCAACAAAAAAAAGATTATGAAAATGCATGCAAAAAAATGGATTATGTAGTTTCAGTTTCAGAAGGTTGTGCAAATTTTTTAAAGAAAGAGATATTGGGAATAGATAAAAAATTATATATTATTCCCAATATGTTAGATATAGAAAATATTATTAAGAAATCAGAAGAATATAAGCCATTTGAAAAAAATAAAGAGATTATAGATTTCGTAACAGTAGGAAGATTATCTCCAGAAAAACATGTAGAAAATGCAATAAAGGTTGCATGGAAATTAGAGGAAAATACAAAAGAAAAATTTAGGTGGTTTATTGTTGGAGATGGAAGTGAAAGAAATAAATTGCAAAATATGATAGATGGTTATGGGTTAGAACGCCAAGTTTTACTTGTTGGTAGTAAAGAAAATCCATATCCATATATGAAAAATGCAGATTTTTTGGTGCACACATCATATGTGGAATCGCAATGTTTAGCAGTTTTAGAAGCAATGGCATTAGGAATACCATGTATTGTAACAAAATCAATAGGAATAAATGAGTTTGCAATGGATGGATATAATTGTTTTTTGGTTGAGCAGAATGAGGTAGCTTTAGAAAATATAATATTAAAGACTATACAACAAAAATTAGATGTAGTAAAAATTTCAAAAAATGGAATAAACACAGCGAAAAACTTTTCTGAGGATAAAATTATATCGAGAATTGAAACAATATTTGAAAATATTGAATAAAAATATATTTATTGTAAAAGAAAATAATAGGGGGAATATAAAATATGAAGATTCTGTTATACGGAAATGGAAGTAGTGGAAATCATGGTTGTGAGGCTATTATTAGAGGAACAGTTAAGACTTTAAATGATATTAATAACACATTTATTGTTGCATCTGAAAATAAAAAGGATGATGAAAAATATGGTTTAGAAAGTGTAGTAAATCTTGTGAATTCTAAAGCGCCAATTAAAAAAGATTGGAAATTTTTCAAAGCTTATTTAAAATTGAAATTTATGAAAAGTTATGTAGACATGGATACATTACCATATTTAACGCAGATGGATGAAAATATACCTTTAGTAGATGTAGCATTGTCTATTGGTGGGGATAATTATTGCTATGGAGCAACAGAATTTTATGCTAAATTAAATGAATATTATCATAAAAAAGGAATGAAGACTATTTTATGGGGATGTTCGATAGAGCCAGATGTTGTTTCTAAAAAAGAGGTCATGAAAGATTTAAGGACATATAATTATATTGTTGCTAGAGAAAGTATTACATATGAGGCAATTAGAAAGGTAACAAGTCATGTAACATTATTGCCAGATCCAGCTTTTTTGATGGGGAAAAAAGTTTGTAAAACAAATGAACTGTTTGAAAAGCGGGATATAGTTGGCATTAATATAAGTCCAATGATTATTTCAAATGAGAAAAAACAAAATATGGCATATCTAAATTATCAAAAATTGATAGAGTATATTTTAAAAGAAACTAATTATGGAATAGCATTAATTCCACATGTGGTATGGAAAGATAATGATGATAGAGAAGTATTAAAAAAATTGTATATGGAATTTTGTGAATTATATAAAGATAGAATCATATTAGTAGAAGATCATGGAGCAGAGGAATTAAAATATATAATATCAAAATGCAGATTTTTTGTAGGGGCAAGGACACATGCTACAATAGCAGCATATTCAAGTCAAGTTCCTACGTTAGTAGTTGGATATTCTGTAAAAGCAAGAGGAATAGCAAAGGATATTTTTCATCAAGAAGAAAAATACGTGATACCAGTACAAAAATTATCAAAAGAAAATGATTTGAGTAATGGGTTTAAGTGGATTATTAGTAATGAAAATAAAATAAAAAAATATTTAAATCAATATATGGAAGAAACAAAAGAAAAATTTGATCATATTAAGGATAAGATCAACAGAGCTCTAAATGATGATGAGGAAAATTAAATGAAAGATATACTAAAGGATATGAGTTATTGTACTGGATGTAGTGCATGTTATAATGCTTGCGATATAAAAGCAATTCAAATGAAAAGTAATGAAGAAGGTTTTGTTTATCCAAAGATTGACAGAAATAGATGTATACATTGTGGAAAATGCAGAAAAAGTTGTCCTGTGATTAATGAGCCACAAAAGAATAAAATGAAAAAATCGTATGCGGCATATTCTTTAGATGAAAGTGAACATAAGACAAGTAGCTCTGGAGCTGTTTTTGCAGAGTTAGCTAAAAAGGTTATCGATCAAAAAGGCTATGTATGGGGAGCTGCATTTAATGAGCAGTTGGATGTTATACATATTTGTGTTAATGATAAAAATGAATTGAAGAAGCTAAAGGGAACAAAATACATACAAAGTTATATAGGAAATTCATATTTGAAAATAAAAGGACAATTAAAGGAAGGAAAAAAAGTTTTATTTTCGGGTACTCCATGCCAAATTGCTGGTTTAAAATCTTTTTTGAGAAAAGATTATTCAAATTTATTGTGTGTTGATTTAATATGTCATGGTGTTCCATCACCGAAAGTATATAAAAATTATTTAAATGAAATTTCTAAACAAAAGGTTATCAGAATGAATTTTAGAAATAAAGATGAAGGAATTTCACGTTGTAAATTAGAATATATTTTAGATGATGGAAAAGTGTTACAAGAAGATTATGCAGATAGTGTTTATATAAAGGGTTTTTTGCAAAATTTATATTTACGGAATTCTTGTTTTAAATGTAAATTTAAAGGCGAAGAAAGGTGCAGTGATATTACAATAGGAGATTTTTGGGGAATAATTGAATTTCATAAGAAAATGGATCATGAATTGGGTGTATCAGCAGTGATTATACATAGTAGTAAAGGACAAAAAAGTTTTGAAGAAATAGAAAATAATATACAATTTATAGAAAGTGATGTAGAAAAAATCAAAGCATGGAATAGCTGTTTAAATCAATCAGTTGCTTATAATGAAAATAGAAGTAAATTTTTTGAACAATGGGGAAATAAAAGCATTGTTGTTTTAGTAGATGAATTAAGTCAAGAAAATAAAAAGAGTAAAAATTTATTTGGAAGAATGAAAGGAAAAATAAAAAAATGGTTAGTTTAATCATACCATGTTATAATGCGGAGAAATATATCCAAAGATGTTTAAATAGTGTTTTACTACAAAGTAATAAACATATACAATTGATAATAGTAAATGATGGTTCCATAGATTTAAGTGAAAATATAATTTTAAATATGGAAGTAAAATTTAAACAAGAATTAGATGAATTTATATATATAAAACAAGAGAATCAAGGAGTTGGAGCGGCATGTAATAATGCATTTAAATATGCAACAGGTGAGTTTGTTATGCTATTGGATTCTGATGATGTAATACTTCCAAATTCTATACAACTATGTACAAAATTTCTAAGGGAAAATGAAAAGTATGGATTTGTTAGAACTAATGGATATTATGTATATGAGGATAATATAAATGAAAGAGACAGGTTGTTAGAAGTTAATGATTATATGAAAAATAAAGAAAATGTATTTGAAGACATTTTTTATGGGAAGACATATGTTTGGCCTGGGTCATATATGATTAGAATGTCTGTATTAGAAAAATTATATCCAACACATGAAATATTACCATCTCGAGGTGGACAAAATTTACAATTTTTAATGATGGCAGCATATATCAGTAAAGCAGGATTTATAGATAAACCATTAATGTGTTATACACTCAGAAAAGAGTCATTGTCACATTTTAATTCAGGAAATAAGTTAGAAAAAGAAATAAATGCAATGCAAAAATATAAAAATATAAGAATTGAATTGATTGACAAATTCATGAAAGGAACAGAAAAAGAATTTTGGAATCTAGAAACTGAGAAATTATATGATGTAATTTTTTTGTCGTTAGCATGTAAGCATAAAAATAAAGTTCAGGCAAAGAAATATTATAATCAATTAAAAATAAAAAATAAAAAAATTGATGTAAATAATAAAATTATATATTATGATTTGATGAACCCATTTTTAAGTGTAGTTTTGAAGAGTTATAGGAAAGTATTATTTAAGCTGAAGGAAAAATTATGAAAATAAAACAATATATTTTATACATATATAATTGGATATATGAAAAAAAGATAAAAATTAGTGATAAAATTTTAAAAAGAAAAATAGGGGTTCCTCAAATTTTAACTATAGACGAAACAATAGATTATATTATTAAAGATAATATATCTGTTAGTAGGTATGGAGATGGCGAAATGAAAATCGTTTCGGGAGAGAGAATTCGCTTTCAAGAATACGATGTTAATTTATCAGAAAAATTAAGAAAAATATTAAAAAATAATACTCAAAATTTACTCGTTTGTGTATCGGATATTTATGATGATCCCAAATGGATGAAAAATTGGGCATATGAGTACACATGGAAAGTTGTTGCTAAAAATCGAAAAGATTGGTCAAGCTATTTAAATATGGATACAATTTATGGAAATGCTTTTATTACAAGATGTTATATGGATTGGAAAAATAATGAAAGGTCGGAAAAATGGTTTTCAAAATTAAAATTAATATGGAAAGATAAAGAAATTATTTTTATTGAGGGAAAATATAGTAGATTAGGTTTTAATAATGATTTGTTTAGTAATGCAAAAAGTATTGAAAGAATATTATGTCCAGAGAAAGATGCATATAAAAAATATAATGAAATTTTAAAAATAGCAATAAGACAGCCTAAAGAAAAATTATTTTTAATAGCTTTGGGTCCAACTGCAACAGTGTTGGCATATGATTTGTGTAAAAATGGTTACTGGGCAATTGATATTGGACATATTGATATTGAATATGAATGGTTTTTAAGAAAGGCAACCAAGAAGATTCCAATAAAGAATAAATATACTAGTGAAGCTCAAGATGGAGATAAAGTATCAGAATATATAGGAAAGCAATTTGAAGAACAAGTTATACACAGAATAGATAATTGATATTAGATTAGGAGTAGCAAATGAACCAGAAAACGAGAACGGAATATTCGGTTCTAAATATGTTAACCGGATTAGGGGGATATTTTTTAAATACTGTTATAGGATATATATGTCGGATAATTTTTGTTAGATGTTTAGCAGCCGAATATTTGGGGATTAATGGATTGTTCTCTAATATATTATCCATGCTATCATTGGTGGAATTGGGAATCGGATCAGCAATGGGATATGCATTATATCAACCACTGGCGAAGGATGATAAGGAAAAGATAACATCATTAATGGCTTTATATAAAAAGTCATACAATATAATAGGTATTGTGGTAGCATTATTAGGAATTATGATGATTCCATTGCTGCAGTATATTATAGTGAAACCACAGCAAATTATAGAAAATATTTACATAATCTACTTAGTATATTTGTTTAATACAGCGAGCTCTTATTTTTTTAGTTATCGAAGTGCATTATTAATTGCAGCACAAAAAAATTATATTGTAAGTGGTGTTAATTACGCAATTACTACTATAGTATCAATAATTCAAATTCCGATATTATTAATTACTCAAAATTTTATGATATATCTTATATGTCAATCAATAGGTGTGTTTATTAATAATGTAATAGTATCGATGTGGGCGAAACATGATTATCCGTATATTGAAAAAAAGAATGTAAAACCTATAACCAAAAAAGAAAAAAGACAAATGGCTGTTAATATAAAAGCATTAACAATTAACAAAATTGCAGCAATGTTAGTAAACAATACAGATAATATTGTGATTACGTATTTCAATGGTTTAATAAGTACAGGAGTAATTTCAAATTATACGTTACTAACAGGAACATTAGGATCTATAACATCACAATTATTTAATGGAATTACAGCTAGTGTTGGAAATTTAAATGCAGTAGAAAATAACAAAAAAAAATATAACTTTTTTCGTATTTTAAATCTTGCAAATTTTTGGATATATGGCTGGTGTTGTATAGGAATATTTTTGGTATCTGGAGAAATTGTAAAAATATGTTTTGGACAAAAGTTTGTACTTGATATGCAAATACCGTTAGTTTTAGCAATAAATTTTTATTTGGTCGGAATGAATAATGCGGTATTGATATATAAGAATGCTATGGGATTATTTAAATATGGACAATATTTATTGATATTAACAGCAATGATTAATTTAGTGTTAGATGTGATTTTAGGGAAAATGTGGGGAATGTTTGGAATATTTTTAGCAACAATTATTGCAAGAGTATTAACTAATACATGGTATGAACCATATGCTGTTTTTAAGTATGGATTAGAAAAAAATTTTAAGGAATATATAAAAATTTTTTTGGAATATGCAGTTGTTTTGATTTTTACAGGGATAGTTTGCTATGTTTTATGTGGATTTTGTAAATATAATAATATCATTAATCTAATACTTAAAGTAATAATTTGTAGCATTATACCTAATATTGTATTTTATATGTGTTATGGAAAAACACAAGAAGGTAAATATTTGATAGGAGCAATTAAGAAAATAATTACTGGAGTAATTAAAAAGGTTAAGTGAAAAAAATTTAAGATCTCTTAGATCTTAAGAATTTCTTAAGTGTTGATTAATAAATTTGCAAAGAGTGCGTTTGCAGTATTTTTAATACATGGAGATTCTAATATTGAGGAATATTTGTTTAAAAATATTTGTAAAGTAGATAGAATATACGTAGCATATATGAGAGTTTATAATGATCTATATGTACTTAGATTTATAAGTGTAATCAATCTTATATCTTCTTTAGTTGATTTAATAAAAATACATAGTCTGGACATTGTTATTAATTATATATTTTCAATAAAATAAAAATTTGTAATTATCATATTGAGGTTTGATTAGATAATTGAAGAGGGCATGAAAATGAGAGTAAAATATATTGATTATACAAAAGGGTTAGCAATACTTTTAATGCTATTTGGTCATACAATAACACAAGTTAATAAAATTCATAAATGGATTTATTCATTTCATATGCCAATATTTTTTATTATATGTGGAAGTTTAATGTATATAAAAAGAAATTCTGATATGAAAAATAAAATTTGGAGAAGAATTTATACTGCCGGAATTCCATATTATGTTTTTGGAATAACATTAGTCTTTTTTTATACGACACTAGATATGATGTCAGGTAGACAAGGAATATTTTGGAATAGATTATTTAAATTGGTTACTTTGCAAGGTGTGGATTCTCTTTGGTTTTTGCCAATTTATGTGTCCTCAGATATTATTTTTTTTATCTTAATGAATAAAAAAATGAAATATATAAAGTTTACAACTGGAATAAATTTCCTACTGGTGATTTTTTTAGAAAAATATATGATAACAATGTGGTATTTTCAAATATTATATAAAATATTATTAGCTCTTTGCTTTATTGCTATTGGATTTTTTATTTCAAAATATGAGATTATTAAGAGATTAAATATTTTTTCAATAGCTATTTTATTAATTATAGGTTGGATTCTGGCACAAATTAATGGATCGGTTGAGATGGCAATAGGTCATATAGGGAATCCTATAATATATTTTTTCACGGCAATAGTTACATCTATTTCAATCATGGGAATATTAAAAAAAATGGAAAGTAAGGAAACTATTTCAATTTTAAAAGTATTAGAATTGTATGGAAAAAATAGTATAGTTATATTATGTACTAATAATTTATTAATTGAGATTATTAGATTATTAGATTTTAAAATAATGGGAAATGCACTGATTTCTATGGGAATGAGTGGATCAATATTACTTTTTATTGTTTTGATGCTAATAGAATATCCTATTATTCAATTAGCAAATGGGATATTGGCACCAATATTTGGAAATATAAAATGAATTTTATATTAAATGAGGAGGTACCATAGACATTAAGAAGTCAGAATAGGGAGGTTCGGAGAAAAATGAATCAGGAAAACATAGATATAATTATTCCAATGTATAATGCAGAAAAAACGATTGCAGAGACATTACAATCAATAATAATGCAAAGTTATACATCATGGAGAGTTATAATAATAGATGATGGATCTATAGATAAGTCAGCAGATATAGTTAAAAAATATATGAAAAAAGATTCTAGAATTGAATATTATTACAAAGAAAATGGTGGAATTATATCAGCTAGAATTGCTGGAATAAAACGCATAAAAAATAAATTTGTTATGCTGATAGATAATGATGATATCTTACATTCACAATGCTTAGAGATTTTTAAATTAATTATGGAGAAAACAGATGCAGATATGGTTATGTCAGAATCATTTCAAAATATGTCAAAGCATGGTCATTTTAAAATAAAAAAGAAATACAAGGTTGATGATATTGAATATGAAATGATAGATATGGAAAAAGCAAAGAAGGGGCTTTTAGGTGAGCAAAATTATACACCGATGGTATGGGATAAATTATATAAAAGCGAAGTGATAATAAACTCACTTGATGATATTGAAACAATTCCATTAAAATTAAAAACAGGGGAAGATATGTGCATGAATTTATGTATATATAAGAGAATGCATTCTATTGCAATGGCACATGTAAAATTATATAACTATCGGTATTCAAATACATTTCTTAATAAGACTATAGACAAGATGGATGAAGTAGTATTATTCCATAAATGGAGAAGTTGGTTTATTGAAAACGAAAATATGAACAAAGAGTACCATAGACTTAATCTTTCACATACCTATCACTTGTTATTGTTTTATGGTTTTGACAATGTACAGAAAAAAGTAGATTCAATAATTGAAGAAACAGAAAAATATATTGATGTAGATAAGGATAAGTATAGAGTATCTGGATTGAACATAAAATCAACAGATTCATGGATGATAAAAATGAAGAGATGGATGCTAAAGAATTTATGATCAGAAACCTGTAGATGATAGAAACTAGAATTCTGATAAAAATATACAAGAGAGGATAATAATATAAATGTATACAAAAAAATATAAAATAGCAGTTATCATACCAGTGTATAATGCAGAAAAATATATTAAAAAGTGTATAAAATCATTCCAAAAACAAACATTTCAAAATTTCAAATTGGTTCTTGTAAATGATGGATCAAAAGATAAAAGTGGGAAAATATGTGATGATATGGCTAAAAAAGATGAAAGAATTTATGTGATCCATCAAGAAAATAAAGGGGCAGTAGAAGCGAGAAAAACAGGGGTATTAAGTCAAGAAGCGCAAAAAGCAGACTACATATTTTTATCAGATGCAGATGATGTAGTAGAATCAGATGCATTAGAAAAACTTTACAATACAGCAGTGGAGTATGATGCGGACTGTGTGTGTGCTAATATGAGAAAATACTGGAAAGGCATTAAAGTAAATTCGAAGTATAAAAGTCCATGTTTTAATATTAAAGCTCCAAAAGTTTATAATAATAGAGATATTATAGAAAAAATATATATTAGTTGTTTTGGAATTACAGATTATCCAGTAAATTTGGCTGCAAAATTATATAAATCAGCGTTGATTACAAAAGCAATAGATTTTCCAGCAATTGTAAGGTTTATGGGTGAAGATTTAAGTGTGACTTTAAGATGCCTTCCATTAACTCAAAGATTGGTTATTATTCCAGATATTGTATATAATTATCGTATTGGTGGAGGAACATCAAGATTTATGCCAGATATGTTGAATGATTTTTTAGCATTATATGATAACAAGGTAAAGTTAATTTATGAATATGATATGCCACAAGATGCACTGTTTTATATAAATATAGAGTTAATGAATATAGTAATCAGTTGGTTGAAAATGTGTAAAAAACAAGAAAAATATTTAGAAATCCAAATGAAAGAAGAAATTAAAAGAGTATGTGAAATAAAAGAGGTTTCGCATGCAGCAATGCAGTTGTGTGAAAGAGAAAATAAAAATCAGATTGCTCTAATGGTTTATAATCAAGAAACAGAAGAAATATATACTAGATTAATGCAACAGATAGATGCAGAAAAGAGAGTAGATAAAATCAAAGAAATTTTGAAAAAAATTTGAAATAGGTAAGTAGAAAATATAAGCATTCCTGTAATTCATAAATAATGTCAATAGACGAAAGAAGAACCTCACAGTATAATTAAGATATCATCTTGGCGGATGAAAAACATCTTAATTATCGGAGGTCCTTATAATGAATTATACACAGAATCAAAAGATTGAACAAGTCACAGAATCAACTTTAGTACTCGGAGTTGATATCGGAAGTTCTGAACACTATGTCAGAGCATTCGATTACCGGGGAAGAGAGCTGACAAGAAAAGTATTCAGATTTTCAACTGATATCAATGGGTTCAACAGCTTTTATGACTGGGTTACACAAATATGCATAAAGCATGGAAAAAATGAAGCAATGATAGGATGTGAACCTACAGGTCATTACTGGTATACCTTTTATCAGTTTGTAAAAGATCATGGGATGAAACTGGCATTCGTGAATCCTGCATCTGTTAAGAAAGCAAAGGAACTGGATGACAACAGCCCAAAGAAAACAGATCTGAAAGATCCAAAGACGATTGCAAAGCTTGTAATCGATGGAAGGTACAGTTTTCCATATGTGCCGGAAGGAATCTATGCAGAGATCAGAGAAGTGACATCCAGCCGAGATCGCATCATGAAGGAGCTGAATGCAACATCAAACAGGATACAGAGATGGCTGAAGATATATTTTCCAGAATATCTTACTGTATACAAGAAATTTGATACAACAACAGGAATGATGATCCTTGAGGAAGTACCATTACCGACTATGGTGACAGCACTGGGTGTAGATAACATTATAAAGATATGGAGAGAACATAAAGTGCGTGGCAAAGGCGCCAGTTTTAATAGGGCAAAGACCCTGGTAGATGCTGCGCATGACAGTGTTGGAAAATCAGGAGGTCAGGGTGCAGTCATGGAGATTCAGATGTTGCTGGAAGATTATAAGGTAAAGAAGCAACAACTGGAAATGGTTACATCTGTGATGGAAGAACTGATCATGCAGATACCAAATGCAGAAAAGATGCTGTCAGTTGATGGTGTTGGATTAGTAACTGTAGCTGGTTTCATATCGGAAGTCGGGGATATCAGTCGCTTTAAAAACCCGAAACAGATCCAGAAGTATGCTGGATTTGAACTGGTAGAGAACAGCTCTGGAAAACACAAAGGTCGTACAACGATCAGCAAGCGTGGTCGGAAGAAACTGCGAAAAATCATATATCAGGTAGTATTACCATTGATACAGAGCAATAAAGAATTCAGATCGATCTATGATTATTACAGAAAACGGATAAAGAATCCACTGAAAGGCCGACAGACAATGATAGCCGTTGGATGTAAGCTGATCCGGGTATTCTTTGCAATCATGACGAAGGGTGTTGTCTACAATGGATCAAAAATGATAGAGGATATTCATCGTCCAACTCAACTGCCACAGGCAGCCTAACAAGAAAGAAATAAACCTGAAAACAGGAAAGCGTCCGCCAAGGAGATTGGTGCTGTGGACAGGGATGTAACTGTATCGTTGAAAAAAGTATAGCCAGTTTAGCCACAGGAGATACAGACCATAGGACAAAGATCCTGTGCTTAAGCATAAGTGGCAGCCCAGCTATGGATAGACAGAACGAAGGAATTTAGGACTCCGATCGTAGCAGATGGATGATCCTGTCAGACATGAGAGGTTTGTTGCTGTAGAGAAAATGGGTGAACAAAGAAGGCAACCATAAAAATATCAAGACGTCTTCTTTTTATACCAATTTTCTATGAATGGTACAAAAAGATACCTTATTCACTATCCATAAAGCTGTATTTTGATCAGCTAATTAATTTAAAGAGTATCCGGAAAGCTGATAAATCCAAGCTTTCTTGTGCAATTTTAATAAAAATATACAGAGAGGTCCCAGGGACTTTAAGAACTTCTAGGTGAGAATGATTTATGGATAATACAAAAAACTATATTATTATTAGTATAATTTCAGTTGTAATGATGGTTCCATATTATATTTGGGATTGCAAGATATTAAATATATGCTCTGGGATTGGCTGTAGTGCTTTAACGGCATCGGTAATGGCACTTTATATAGAAAAAAATAATGCGAAAAAAGAAAAAATACGTTTAAATGAAGCAAAAAGAATTTATTTTAAGCGAATTGAAGGAGAATTAAATATAATTTTAGGGAAAATTATATGGTTAGATGATAAGATAGATGATAGAGAATTTGACTGGTCATTTCAAGTAAAAGAATACTTTACATTTGAATTTATGATATGGGCAGGAAGATATTATAATAACAAAAAAATTTCATTAGATGAAGCTGAAAAAATTTTAAATATAATAAGAGATAAATATAATATTGAGAAACAACAGAAAATGCAAGAGATGGAATTATTGAAAATTAAAAAATTGTTTGAAATCATATCATTTGATGGAGCACATCTTTGGCGTGAAGCTAATATAGTTAAAGATAACAAGTTAATGTTAGGAATAGCAGATTATTTATCAATAGAAAAGATAGATTCATTGATAATGAGTATTTCATTAGGTATTGAAATGATGAATGAAAATGTTATGAATTATTCAGATGCAATTGGATGTTTTTTTTCAGCTTATAAAATAATTAGCAGTGAAATAGGTTATGCAGAAGATATAGATGTTTCATTTAGATGTTCTGTAAATATTCTTGAAGGAATGGAAATTGTATAAGAAAAATATGTTAAGCTTATCTAGGCTTAAAAAGAAAGAGGTAAATATACACGATGGATCCAATTAAGGTCATCCATGTAAAATATAAGGTTCCAGAGACCTTAAGAATTCGATGTACATAAATATATTGATTATAATAAAACTATTTGTTAAAATATATATCAGGTGTTACTTCACATTGACGTGAATGGCGGTTCGCTTCCTACGGGGAGTTCTAGCCCCGATTACATAGATGAATCTCTTGAAGGAGAAAAATCTGACGGAAAGGGGACTTGAAATTATGCTAACGATAGATAATTTAATCGCAGTGATATCACTGTGTGCGACATTTTATGGTCTTGGTTACAGTCGTGGAAAGCATGATGCCAAGACAGAAAAATAACCGCCCTAGCCTGGAAAGTTAAGCGGTTATTTTTATAACGTATTAATAATCAGGCGAACCGTCATCGGTAGCACCTTTCTTTATTAATATATTAACATTTGGTATATTTTATGTCAACAAATAAAGGAGAGATGAATACACACTATGGATCAAGAAAAATTAAGAACCATATTGCAGATAGGTGAAACAATAGCAGTAGAATTTAAAAGATGCAGCAACCGAATAGAAAATGATGTATATCAAAGTGTATGTTCCTTTCTGAATCGTTTTGGTGGAGATATTTACCTTGGAGTAGAAGACGATGGGACTGTTTGTGGAGTTCCTGAAAATGCAGCAGGAGATATGGTAAAGAATTTTATAAAGATTATCAGTAATCCCAATATGTTTACTCCAACCATATATCTATCACCGGAAATTATAAAGTATGAAGGAAAAACGATCATTCATATTCATATACCAGTCAGCGCAGAAGTACACAGTTTCAAAAAGGAAGTTTATGACAGAGTAGACGATGCAGATGTAAAGGTTACTGCAACAGCCCAACTTGCAATGATGTATATTAGAAAACAGAATAGGTTTACAGAGAAACAGATTTATCCTTATATTTCGCTGGAAGATTTTAGATTAGATTTATTGCCACGAATTAGAAAAATGGCAACAAATAATATAGAAGGTGCGTATAGTTGGGAAAGTATGAGTGATGAGGAATTATTGAGAAGTGCGGGATTATATGGAAAGGACAGAGCGACAGGAGAAAGTGGATATAATCTGGCAGCAGTTATGTTATTGGGAAATGATTGCAAATACATTGATTCATAGAGAATTTACGAGTTCATATACAGCTAAATTTGTAATAGAAAAAGATAGGATGTATACAGAAAATGCGAATCGGTCATCAGGAGATGGAATTATTACACCTGATAATATGGAACCAAATCCAAAGAATCCTATTATTGCTTCATTTTTTAGAAATATAGGATGGTCAGATCGATTAGGTTCAGGAGTGAGAAATATATTTAAGTATTCGAAATATTATTCAGGAGAAGAACCAGAATTCATAGAAGGTGATGTATTCAGACTTATTGTGCCATTAAATGAAGATTATTCCTGTGATAATGTAAAAAACGGCGATAAAAAGATTTCAAAAAAGACAATACAAAATTATAAAAAAATACTTGAATTTATGGAAGAGGGGAAAGAATATACGATTCAGGATTTTTGTAATTTGTTAAATTTAAAACCCTCCAGAACGAAAGAATTATTAAAAGCTTTGACACAAGATATAGAACAAATAGGCAATAATAAAAATCGAAAATACAGATTAAAATAAAAAGGATATGGGGAGGAAACCTGCAAATGCAATCAGCATATATTCATTTATATCTGATCATGATCAACGTTATAACATTTGCATTGTATGGACTAGACAAATGGAGAGCGATGACAAGACAGTGGAGAGTCAGAGAGAAAAAATTGATCATACTTGCACTGATCGGAGGCTCCATTGGAGCAATGATCGGTATGACAGTATTTCATCATAAGACAAGAAAATGGTATTTTAGATTAGGGATACCTTTGATTTTGGGCATTCAGGTGTCGTTGATACTTTGTTTTTATGATATGATGTAAGTAAGCAAAGAAGAATTGGGAAGAAGTTTAAGAGACCCAAAAGCAAAGGAAGATTAGAGATATGAAGCAAAACAAATGGAAGCATTTAAAATTTGAAAAATATGTTTTTGTGCTATTATTGGCGATCGAGCTTATTATGTCATTTACTTTTTTAGGATTCATTCATATTGATCCAATTTCACTTACAACAGCATATATCCCGATCGTAGTTGCGGGATGTTTGCTTGGGCCTTTGGAATCGACACTGATCGGATTGGTATTTGGACTAGCAAGTATGTATAAGGCATCAGCACTTTATGTCGTATCAGATGATAAGATATTTTCGCCGCTATATAGTGGTAATCCAATAGGAAGCATTTTACTAAGCGTTGGGTCAAGAGTTTTGTTTGGCTTTGTAATCGGATATCTGTTTTCCATCATAAAAGGACGGAAGTATGAGAAAATAGGAATCTGGATACTTTCTTTGATCTCACAGTGGATACATGCTTTCTTAGTGTTCACTGTTATGGGAGCCTGTTTTCCACAACTTGGCTATACTGGAATGTCAACATTTCATATGGGGATCAATGATGCACTTATTGCACTATGTTGTCTTTTCTGGGTAGAGGTGGCATATAAGATTTATCACAAGGAGCGTATTCAAAAATACAAGGATGCGGTAAATCAATCTTTGGATGATCCATATCTGTCTTCTAAGATAGTCGCTATATCATCAGGGATCAGTTTTTTGATCATTTGTATAGCGATATTTTCTACTGGATATTTTGCAAATCGGTCTACATGTATGCTGAAACAGCACAGAGTTCATGTAACAAGAACAATAGAGATTGATCTGCTACATTTACAGGTACAGTTTTTGATCGCAATGCTTGCATTGGATTTTATCTTAATATTGACGATGCTTGTGATCTACCAATATATGAAGTATCGGGAATATCAAGGGGAGATTGATTTCCTTACTGGGGTGATGGGAAGAAGACTGTTTTTGCAGCATTGCCAAAATATTCAAAGTAATCAGAGGATTCATGGCCATCAAGGATGGTTTTTATTCTTGGATGTGGATTGGTTTAAGCAGATCAATGATAAACTGGGACATATTGCAGGAGATGAAACCTTAAAGAAATTTGCGATGTTTTTAAAAGAACAATTTGAGCCATATGGAGCAGTCGGAAGAGTTGGCGGAGATGAGTTTGCCGTGATGATCGAAGAAGAGATGAGCCAGGAAGCGTTAGAAGAAGAAATGAAACAATTCTTTCAAAACATCTCAGGAATTCAGAAGGAAGTTACAGTAAGCTGCAGTATTGGAGTATATCGTTTTACATATCCAAAAACGATCAAGGAACTTCTGACAAAGACCGATGAGATCTTATATGAAGCAAAAGCAAATGGAAGAGGATGTTTTGTGATTAGATAAAATCTAAGAAGGTGGTGTTGGCAATGAACAATGTGAAATTACCAGTAGGAATTTCTGATTTTCATAAGTTAAGACAAAATGAATATTATTATGTAGATAAAACGAATTTGATCAAAGAATTACTGGAATCAAGAATCGCAGAAGTTACATTGATCACGAGACCAAGACGTTTTGGAAAGACGATCGGCATGAGTATGTTGGCGTATTTCTTTGATATACGAAAAGACAGCAGGAAACTATTTGAAGATTTGAAGATCTCAAGAGATATAGAATTATGTCAAAAATGGATGAATCAGTATCCAACATTATTTATTTCTTTCAAAGATGTGGATGGATTGAATTTTCAATCAGCTATGAAGATGTTAAGAAATCAGATTTCATGGATCTGCAATGAGCATGATTATTTATCAGATAGCGATAAGGTAAATGAGAATGATAAAAAGATCTTTTTAAAGTTACAAGATATAAGTGAAGAAAATTTGTCAGAAGATTTGATAAAAATTAGTGTGGCTACCATCATAAGAATGATGAATGCGCATTACGGAAAGCCGGTTATTTTATTATTGGATGAATATGATGTACCATTAGCGAAAGCAAGCAGCAATGGCTACTATAAAGAAATGCTGGATGTGATGAAAACGATGATGAGCACATCTCTAAAAGATAATTCTCATCTTCAGTTCGCAGTAGTTACAGGTTGCTTGAAAATCGCAAAGGAAAGTATATTTACAGGAACCAATAATTTTATCTCAGATACGATCATATCAACACATTTAAATGAATATTTTGGATTTACCGATCAGGAAGTAAAAGATATCTTAAAAGATATTGGACTGCAAGAGCATTTTAAAGAAATCAAAGAATGGTATGATGGGTATAATTTTGGAGAGATCGATGTATATTGTCCATGGGATGTTATGAACTATGTAAGAGATCTACGGATCGATCCAGACATGAAGCCAGCAAGTTACTGGAAGAATACAAGTGATAATGCGATCATACGATCTTTTATAGACTACGCAGGCAGCGGAATTCAAAAAAAGATGGAAAAATTGATGGCAGGAGACACGATTGATCAGAAAATAGAAGAAAATCTTACGTATGATTATTTACATTCGTCAGAAGAGAATTTTTGGAGCATTTTGTATTTAACAGGATATCTGACAAGAGATAAGGAAGAGAAGGAAAGTGCAGATGGAAAGATTACATTGAAGATTCCAAACAAAGAGATACGAGAGATTTTTGAGACAACAGTACAGGATTGGTTTAGTGATACAGCGAAACTACAAGATCGAAAGCATTTATTTGATGCAGTATGGAATGGTGATGAGCAGACTTTGACACAGGAGATCAGCAGGTTATTGCGAATAACGATCAGTTATCATGATTATAGAGAAGATTTTTATCATGCATTTCTTGCAGGAATATTTGCTGGGGCTGGATATAGTGTTGAATCGAATAAAGAACATGGAGAAGGTCGAAGTGATCTTGTTATTTTTAATGAATATGAAGGAAAGGTTGCAGTTTTTGAAGCGAAATATTCAAAAGAAGTAAAGAACTTAGAAGAGGATTGCGAAAAAGCTATTCAGCAGATCGATCATAGGATGTATGCAAAGGAATTTGAGGATAGTTATGATGAGGTGATCTGCTATGGGATTTCTTTTTACAAGAAACGGTGTGTTGTAAAAAGAGATGTAAAGTAGTAGTTCAGAAAATATGAGGAAAGGAAAAGGAATGAAAAAGAGAATTATCAGCAAAATCTTAACATTACTGGTCGTATTTAGTATGGTATTTACGTTACTGCCAGTGAACAACAAAATAGTACATGCTGGGGACAGCAAAGTAAATATTGGAGATTATATTTACCTTGGAACTTATCAAGGTAAGAAGATAAAATGGAGATGCATCGGAGAGGATTCAAATGGAAAATTGATGCTGAGTGATCAAATCCTGTGTAAGAAGAGTTATGACGCAAAATATTCTGGGTATAAAAACCACATCAGGGCTGAAAGAGGATCCAATCGCTGGACAGAATCAGCCTTGAGACATTGGATGAATTCTGCCGGAGTGGTTGATTGGAGCAATCGATCTGTACCTTCCGCAGCAAATCTTGATGGAGAGGATGCTTATGATGAAGAGCAGGGATTTTTATCTTTTTTTACTGATTCGGAGCTTCAGTGTGTAAAGACGGTCACACAGAAAACATATTTGAATAATCTGGATGCAGACAAAGCGGATGGAGGATCTTCCAAATTTGATTTTGATGCAAATGGATATCATCGTAAGCTGTTTGAAACTTTAGCAGAGGCAACCGATAAATGGTATGAGAATACAACGGATCAGTTCTTCTTGATAGGACCAGAGCAGTTGTTGATGGGAACCAATAATATTGGTTTGGATTATATGGCTCCGGACGATTCCTACTGGCTAAGACTGCCTTGTAACACAGGACAATCTTACGAAAATGTAGCACGATCAATAGGAGCAAACAGAATCACACATGCAAGAGCAAATAATTCGAATCATGGAGTGAGAGCTGCATTTTATCTGGATGAAGATCAATTCCATGGAGAAGTGATCGAAGGAGGAATGTCCAGTTACTTTAAAACAGGTAAGGATACGAATCAGTTTAAGCATATAGGGATGAGAGCTTTCATTTCAAATCCTGTATATCTAAATAAATTGGTGAAGCAGTGTAGTGATTTTCAGAGTAAATGGAGAATGATCACGTATTTTCATGGAGAACATACAGGTGTATGCCATGGGATCGCTTTGAGTATGTGTTATGGAAACCAAGGTTATATTGATTTTGATGATATTACAAGTGGCGCACATGATTATTGGACGCTGGGAAGCCCATATGAGAATTCCAAAATGAAAGACATGATCTTATATTATCAGATGACACAGTGTCTGGACAGTGGAAGATCAACGTATGGAATCAGTAAAAATTCAGGTTGGGGAAATGGAGATCTGGAAACTTTTCTTAAGAAATTTGTAGCAGAAGCCCAGTATGCAAAAAGAGTGAAAAAACCATTTGTTTTCTCCTTCATGATACCAGAGGGCGGACATAGTGTTGTTGCTTGTGGTTATAAGAAGGACATGGATGGGAATCATGAGATTACGATCTATGATGAAAATTCTTATTACCCTGGAAGTTATGGGGGATACCTGACAATGAAAGTCTCTTCTGATTTCAAGAGCTTCCATTTTGCAGATTCAAATTCAAGATTTGATGATGTATGTGTAGAAGATCTGTGGAAGAACCTGAACTATTATGGCGTTGATAAAATATATAATGGCGGGATTCAGACCTTGAAAATGAAAAGCAGGATGGCGGCATCAGCATATCAGGAAGATGAACAGGATCAGACAACGATTCAGATATCAGCAAATAAGCGATTCCGATTACAAAATGAAGAAGGAAAGTATCTCGAATACGATGGAAATAATTATACAGGAGATATGAAAGTTTATTCCTGCGAACAAAGCGATTGGGAAAGTGAGCATCCAATCTGGAATCTTAGAGTGGCGGCAAGCAATTCATTTGAATTAATGAAAGCAGAAGAAGGCTGCCAGTTCCTTTGTGATGATAACAACAAAGGATATGCAGTAACCGCCGATGGAGCAGATAAAGTAACGATCACTTCTGGGAAGATCAAAGTGGAAGGAGATCATTATAATCTGTCAGCTGCGATGCAATCCAAGAATTCCGAGGAAGGAATTGTAGAGGTCAATGCCAAAGTGCAAGGAAACAGTACGATTTTAGATAACAACACAAACACATCCATTCAATTTGATGATAAGGGAAATAACGTTAAGGTAACAAAATATGTTGATTTTTCAACAGATATCGTTAATGAGAAAGAAGAAGTCAAAGGTTCTGATTTTGTGGTAGAAGAACTTGATAAGAAAGATCCTGCAATCCCAGATCAAGGAGAAGATAATAAAGGGAATGGCAATACAGGAAACGGCAATGGAAATGATATCTCTGGAAATAATGCACAAAGTAAACCAGAAGTAATAAAACCAAACATCGTAAAACCATTAAAATTAAAGAAACAGATAATAAAAACAGCAAAAATAAAAACTTACAAGGCAAAAAAATTAAAACGTAAAAAGGCAACATTTAACCTAAAAGCGAGATCTTTTGGGAAAGCAAAACTGACCTATAAAGTGACTAAATATCCAAAGAAAGCAAAAAAATGTATGACCGTAACTAAGAGTGGAAAAGTTACATTAAAGAAGAAAGCCAAGAAAGGAACATACAAGATCCGGATCACGGCAGCAAAAACATCGAAGTATCAGAAAGCGGTGAAATATGTGACGGTTAAGGTAAAATAATGATAGAAAAAGAAATATTCAGCAATACGTGAATATTTCTTTTTTTCTATGATATAATATTTGCAAATGTATGAATGGGAGGCAGCAAAATATGAAATATAATCTTCCAGAGAGAGTTATAAGAGACATTTCGACATTTGCAAAAAAACATTCAGTTGAGAAAGTTATCTTATTTGGCTCTCGTGCAAGAGGAACAAATACGGAGAGAAGTGATATAGACATTGCTGTCTATGGTGGAGACTTTAATTCTTTTTACTGGGATATTAAGGAGAAAGTACATTCTCTTTTAATGTTTGATATTGTGGAAATAGATGCAGGAATTTCAGAAGAATTGAGGAAAGAAATAAAAAAGGATGGTGTAGTGATTTATGAAAAAGCTTGAAAATTTTTCGAATTGCTTAAATGTATTGAAAAATGCAGATTTTGATTTAGCAGATAATAATGACATATACAGAACAGGTGTGATCGGACAGTTCAATCTTACAATTGAACTTGCATGGAAAGCTTTACAGGAAATCAAAGAAAACTAGAAGAAACAAAGGAAGATTGGAAAAAATAAAAAAGCAAGAGTGTTGACAAGATCGCAGGATTTTTACAAAGAAAACAAGGGTGGGAGATATCACGAACAATATCCTTGGAAGATAATAATACTGATTTATCAAGTTATTTCAGAGTAGATAAGAAGAAAGTATTATGTTATACTAAATTTACTAAGTGATCAATTAGTAATTGAGTAATTAGTAATTAGACGATTAGGAGACAGCTACTTAAGTCCCAGGGGTCTTAAGAAATCGGCATATAAAATAAATTGCAACATTAAACACAATTATTAAAAATATTCCAAACAAAATACACATTTAACGTATAAAATGGAAATAGCATATATTAAAATTTGGTGGAAAATAACTTAATGAATAATTGGCAATAATGTTGACAAAATAAAAATATGCGAATATAATAGTAGCATAAGATTAGGTCAGGAAGCGTACGGCGCCCTGGCCATTTTGTTTAGGAGATACAAAAGAATGAAAGAGTATAAGACGTTTAATCAACAACTAACTATACTGCGTAATAGAGGTTTGATTGTTCCAACAGATGGAAAACCTAAACGTTTTTTGGAACAGGAAAATTATTATAATGTCATAAATGGATATAAAGATTTGTTTTTACTTAAGGATACACATGGAAAACCTGTTGAGCCAGAAACATACTTGTCCAATGCGCATTTTAATGAGTTAAAAACATTATTTTTGTTTGATAGGGAATTAAGATTTTTATTTTTGAAATATTTACTTATTTTTGAAAATTCTTTTAAAACGGTTATTTCACATGAATTTTCAAGAAAATATCCAAAAGCTAATTCATATTTGGATATTGCGAATTATAGAGAAGACGATCCGAAAGGCGTATTGAAACAAATTTCTATTCTTACCAAGACTATACATGATAACGTTGGTGCTAAAGGAGCAATAAAACATTATATTGAGGATCATGGTTCTGTTCCGTTATGGGTTTTAGTTAATTATCTTACAATAGGAAATCTTTCATATTTGTATGGTGCATTAAAAGATTCAGAAAAAAATATTATCGCAAAATATTATGCTGAAAAATATATGAAACAATATAAAAATTCCAAGATACTTAGGATAAATAGTAAGGATATGGAATCGGCATTAAAGATATTTAATTTAGTAAGAAATCAGTGTGCACATGACGAACGTCTTTATAATTCTGATTATAAAAATATACGTGTATCTAACATAGCTAATTATTTAGAAATTACAAATTATAATAATAGACGTATTGTTGTTGCAATATTATATCTTAAGATATTGCTTAATAAAGATTACTATAAGAAATTTCATTCAGAGTTGAATGCGATTTTTAAACAATATAAAAATGGATTTAAAACAGTAAGTTTTGAGGATATTCTTAATATTATGGGGATAGATTTATTGGAATTAGATAAATTAAAAAATTAATAAAAACAGAAGATAGACTGTCGTGTTTATGCGGTAGTCTTTTTTTGAATGTAAGCGCTTTATCTAAGGGTGGATTTTCAATCCACACAGTTTCAGATTTTGAAAACAGTCTCCATATTTGTATTCTATGTGTAACATACAATAGTTGAAAAATATTAAAAAGTTGGTTACAAGAAAAAAGAAATTGTGATTTTTGTAGTTGGCCAACTGTAGATTTCGAGTATATGATAAAAATAGAGGATTTTTAAACAGAAGGTAATATGATTATGCTTCATAAACATCTCGATAAATCGGTGTTGTAGAAGTCCTTTTACCTTCTGTTAATAAATACAAAAATCATTAACCAATACCGTATAACATACATACTGTATAGTGGTTTGAATCACGTAAATTATTTGAATATTATAAAAAGAGATCATGTGTCAGCAACCGTACGGACACGTCTGCACTTAGCGAGTGGATGGTCGTTAGACCATTCAGGAGCTTAGTACAGCTACGTGGGAGTCCGAACGCGAGTGGGTTGCAGGCACATGATCTCTTTTTATAATATTCTACCAATAATTTCCGTCATTCAAACTACAAATCACAATTTATCCCCCTGCCAAACATCATTCACCTTCATCTCATGCGCAATCCTATTCAAAACTTTCCGCTTATAAACACTCCACTCAGGAGCAATCAACAAATCTCTCGGTCCATCTCCAGTTAATCGATGAATCACGATCTCAGGACTCAGATTCTCAATACATTTCAAAATCAGATCAACATAAGACTCCAAAGTAAAAACATCAAAGGGATATTCCTCATAATGATCAGCCAGATCCGTATTCTTCAAAATATGCAGCATAGAAAATTTAACCCCATGAATCGGAAGGTGATTCAGATAACGAACTGACTCAAGCATCATATCATCCGTTTCACCAGGAAGCCCAAGAATCAGGTGAACAACAGTCAATACACCGATCTTATGAAGATTCATAACTGCTTCATCAAAACAAGACAAAGGGTACCCACGCCGGATAAAAGAAGCGGTCTCTTCATGAATCGTCTGCAGACCAAGTTCCACAAACACAGGTTTGATCTTATTTAATTGATTTAAAAGTTCCAAAACCTCGGCAGGCAGGCAATCCGGTCTGGTACCGATCGCAAGAGCAACGATTCGCGGATCATTGATCGCTTCCATATACAAAGCTTCCAGTTTTTCAATCGGACCATAAGTATTCGTAAAAGCCTGAAAATAAGCAATATACTTTCCATTCTCGATCTTTCTAGAAACCATCTCAATTCCAGCGGTGATCTGATCTGTCACAGACAAAGCAGCTGAAGAAGCAAAATCCCCGGAACCGCCCTCACTGCAAAAGATACAACCACCAGTTCCAAGTGTTCCATCTCTGTTTGGACAGGTAAAACCACCATCTAAGGATACTTTATAAATTTTCTCACCAAAATAATTCTTTAAAAAACTATCAAACGAATAATAACGTTTTCCATGCCAATTCATATGATCATAACTCCTAACTACAAGTTTGTTATCTACAAGATAGCACGAAAAATGTGGAAATTCCAGCGTTTTCAAGTCACAAAATGTTCATAACATTAACACGTACTGTTCATAAAACTATCATGAGATGTTCAAAAAGATTTTCTACAATAACAAACAGAAAATCAAAAACAGCACATGAATTGGAGGCATATATGGAAAAGAAAAATATGATATCAAAAATAAAGAATCATAAACTATGTTGTATTGTGATCATTTTAGCATTACTTGGTGGCGGAGGATTTGGAATTTATAAATTCTTCTTCCAGAAAAAGCAGCCACAAAAAACGGTACAGACACAGAAAGCAACAACAGGAACGATTGAAAAGACAGTAGAAGGAAGTGGTTCTGTAAAAGCAACAACGCAAAATGTCACATTTTCCAGTGATGTCACCGTACAGTCAGTTCTTAAAAAAGACGGAGCGGCAGTCAAAAAAGGAGATGTGATCGCTAAGCTTACAAGTTCTGATCTGGAAGATTCGATCACACAGTTAGAAAGCCAGATTGAAACTCTAGAAGATACGATCGAAGATAGTGATTCATCCGATGATGATTATGCAAGTAATGTACGAAAATATAAAGATCTGACAATGAAGTTATCAACCTTGAAAACAGAAAGAAGTAACCTGACAGTTACATCAAAATATAATGGAATCGTAAGTGGCACGATCACAAAAGGAAAAACGATCAGTAAAGGCCAGAGTGTATGCAAAGTACTGAAAACAAGCAGTTATAAAGTAACGATCAATGTTGATGAATTAGATATCAAAAGTGTCAAGAAAGGCCAAAGTGTTACAGTAACAGCAGATGCAGTGGAAGATAAGACATTTACAGGAAAAGTAACAAAAGTATCGAAAGTTGGATCAACAAGTGATGGAGTTGCGACATATCCAGTCACGATCCAGTTAAGTAATGCAGCTGACCTTTTGCCATCCATGAGTGTCACAGCAACGATCACAACAGCCAAAGCAGAAAATGCAGTCTTAGTCCCAGTATCAGCAATCCAGACAAAAGACGGGGAAAGTTATGTAACAGTCGTGACGGATGACAATGAAAATGGAACACAGACCAAAGTAGAGACAGGGATCATCAATGATACTTATGCACAAATCACATCAGGAGTCAGCGAAGGAGATCAGATTAAGACCATCACAAGAAGCAGTAGCAGCTCTGATGAAAAATCCAATATGAAAGGCGAAATGGATGCACCATCCGGTGGTGGAATGCAAGGTGGAAATAGGCAAGGCGGTGGAATGCCATATGGTGGAAAACAGTAGGAGGTGATCTTCATGATATCCGTGAAAAATTTAAAGAAAACTTATCTTCTTGGCGGAGAAGAAGTTCATGCATTGGATGATGTGTCACTTTTGATCAAAGAGCATGAATTTGTGGCGATCATCGGACAGTCAGGAAGCGGGAAATCAACATTTATGAATATGCTTGGATGCCTTGACCGCCCAGATTCTGGAGAAATAACATTGGATGGAACAGACATTTTAAAATGTAAAGAAAAAGAATTATCAGTGATTCGCAATAAAAAGATTGGATTTATCTTTCAACAGTTCCATCTGCTGCCAAAACTCTCCGCACTGGAGAATGTAGAACTTCCGCTGATCTATCAGGGAATGCCGACAAAGAAACGAAGAGAAAAAGCAGTCAAAGCTCTAAAAGCAGTAGGTTTGGAAAAACGAATGAATCACAAACCCAATCAGCTTTCCGGAGGTCAGCAGCAAAGGGTTGCGATCGCAAGAGCGTTAGTTGGGGAACCATCCCTGATCCTTGCCGACGAACCAACTGGGAATTTAGATTCTAGATCAGGGAAAGAGATCATGATGTTGCTACACAACCTTCATGAAGAAGGAAATACGATCGTATTGATCACACATGACAACAATGTGGCAATGGAAGCACCGCGACAGGTACAGATCAGCGATGGAAAGATCATAAAAGATTCAGGAGGTGAGGCAGAATATGAAGATCACACAAGCAATTAAAATGGCATTTGCTTCTATATGTTCAACAAAATTAAGATCATTCTTAACCATGCTTGGAATTATTATCGGTGTGATGAGTGTTACAGTTCTTGTATCAATTGTACAGAGTACGACAAATAACGTCAGTGACAAATTATCACAATTAGGCGGCAATGTGATCTCAGCAACGGTAACAAGTAGAAGAAGCAATAAGATCACAACCAGTGACCTTAAAAGCCTTGAAAATAACCCAGCGATCGAGAGTGTATCACCGATTATTTCAGGAAGCTCTACAGCAAAAGCATCTGGAAATTCATCCAGTGTAACATTAAAAGGAATTACAGAGGAATACGAAGATATTCAAAATATCAGTGTACAAAAAGGACGCTATATCTTAGATGTAGATAATGATAACCGGCTGCAAGTCTGCCTCATTGGAGTCACAGCAGCCAAAGACTTATTTGGACATACCGATGTAGAAGGAGAAACAATCCGAATCTCAGGAAGAAACTTCAAGATCATCGGAGTCTTAGAAGAAGATGGATCATCCCAGAGAGACTCCAACGATTCAGTGATCTATACTCCATTTACAACAGCACAAAGGATCATGCAAAACAGCACGATCAGCAGTTTTTATGTATCTGCAACAAATGAAGGAATGCTTAACATGGCAGAAAGTGCAGTAGACAGCTTCCTGTTAGAAAAAACAGGAGATGAAGATTCCTATACGATCACAAATCAGTCTGATATCGCAGACAGCGTCAGCGACGTTACAAACTCCATGACATATATGATCGGAGGAATCGCAGGAATCTCACTTCTGGTAGGTGGGATCGGAATCATGAATATCATGCTTGTGTCCGTTACAGAACGAATAAAAGAGATCGGAATCCGAAAAGCCATCGGGGCGAAGAAGAAAGATATCCTGGCTCAATTTATGATCGAGTCAACCGTTCTGTCCTGTATGGGAGGTGTGATCGGAATCGCATTAAGTGCAGCAACCATTTTTGGAATGAATCAGTTAATGTCAGTAGATTATACGATATCAGCAGGAATTAGTCTGATCGCACTTGGATTTTCTGCAGTTCTTGGAATTATCTTTGGATTATATCCTGCAAATAAGGCAGCCAATCTAAAACCGATCGAAGCACTGAATTTGTAAAATACTTTGAAGCCTCCTGCGTAATGTATTATAATATATACATTACGCAGGAGGCAAAATTATATGAAAAAGCGATCAAAAGAAATATTAGATTTGTTAGCACGAAGAGAAAATGATTACACAATCTCAACACTAGCAGCAAAATTTGAGGTTTCAGAACGCACGATTCGTAATGATATCAAAGATATCAATGACTACCTCAAAGAACAAGAGATCAAACCGATCCGTTTTGGAAGCAACGGCTTGATCGTGATGGAAGAAGATATAAGTCAGGCGGGAGAGACAACACAGCAGGAAGATTTTTATACATACAAACTATCAAAAGAAGAACGAAGGATGCTTGCAGCAGCAATTTTGATCAATACGAAGGATCATATTACATTATCACAAATCGCAGATATGTTATATGTAAGCCGTGCTACGATCATTAATGATCTGGATGAAGTCAAAAGAATGTTGGAATCAGGAAAATTAAAAGTAATTTCACATTCAAATAAAGGATTAAGACTTGAAGGATTAGAAGGAGATAAACGTTTATTCTTATTAAGATTAATGTCTGTAGGTTCCAATGGAATCAAAGAAAATTCAACAATCCGAAGTTTTTTTAAAGGCTTGAATATGGAAATTAAGATGAGTGAAGATGAACGAAGGAATCTTCAAAAGATCATCAATGAACAGGAACATGCCTATGGAAGATTTATGACGGATGATTCGTTTGATTATCTAATGCAGTATCTGATGCTTTCCATTGAAAGAATCCGCAATGGAAATGTAATGACGGAACCAATTGAAGGCAATAAAAGCAAATATGAAATGGCGAAAGATATTCAAAAATATATCTGCCAGTACTGGGATTTAGAAGATGCCAAAGGTGAAGTGGATTTCTTATGCGGCGTACTAGATAGTATGAGTTATGTAAAAAGACAGCGCAGAGAACAAAAGATCATAGGGCTTCAGCTGGTAACAAGAAAGTTCATTGAACATATATCAAGAGATCTGGGAGTGAACTTAAACAGAGATTTTGCATTTTATGAGAATTTAACAGATCATTTGGAGTCAATCATTATGCGTTCTTTTAATGTAGCGCAGAGAGATGATTTCCTGAAACAATATGTAGAAAAGAATCCTAAGGTTTTAGAAGTTGTATTAAGATATAAGGATATTTTAAGCCATTTTATGGACCGTGAGATATCAGAAATTGAGATTGATTATATTGTGATCCATATTTGTGCAGCTTTAGAAAGAAGAAAGAAAAAAGAAGTGGAATTCCAGGTACTGATCGTATGTGGCGGTGGAATTGGAACTTCGCAGCTGCTTCTTTCCAAGATGAGAAATCGTTTTGATTTTCATGTGGTAGATGTGGTTTCAGCACATTTATTGGATAATGAGAAATATCAGAATATTGATCTTGTGATATCAACAATTCCATTAAGAGACTATGAAGGGGAGTACATTCTTGTATCTCCGGTATTTTCTGATGAAGATTATTTAAGAGTTAGTGGAAAGATTGAAGAGATTCAGGAAAAACATAAGATTGAACCAACTCCGATTAAGGAAAGAGTTGCAGTACCACAAAAAGATGCACAGAAATTGATCGATGAATTAAGTCAGATTATCAAAGACCCTTCATTGATGAATCAAGTAACAAGGAAAGTGCAGGAATTTTTTGGAATTGAAGTAGAAATACAGGAACCGTTTTTATATGAATTATTAACAGCAGCTAATATTCAGCTAGACATAGAATGTAGTGATTGGAGAGATGCGATCATCAGATCAGCACAGCCATTATTAGATCAAGGTAAGATAGAAGATAAATATATTGATGCCATGATTGATAATGTAAAGGAGAATGGTGCCTACATTGTAATCTCTCCAGAATTTGCATTACCACATGAAGGATTTGACAGAGGATGCAATGAAGTTGGAATGAACTTGATCCGTTTAAAAGAACCCGTTACGATCGAAGATATTGATGGAGAGATCACAGAGGTAAGATTTTTCTGCTGCATGAGTACAGAAGACCATAAGAAACATATGAAAGCGTTCTTCCATCTGGTCAATATGCTGATAAACCGAGGGTTCAAGGAAGAACTTGTAGCGGCAAAGACATCAGAAGAGGCAGCAGACATCATAAGAAAGTACGAGATGCGTATTAAATAATAAGAGGAATTGTTATAGAAGAAAGTAAAGCAGGTTGAAAACCTTTCACAGATTTTTGAAAAGTTTTCAACCTGTTTATATTTTTGCAAAAAACACGGAAAGCCTTTTGACTGTTTTTTTCCTTGCACTCATAATATAATAAAACCATCGAAAGGACGTCACTTCAAAGTAACAAAAAATAGAGTAGAAAAGAGAAAAAAGGAGGAGTCACAAAAATGGTTTGGGAAAAGCTGAAGGAAGAACTGATCATACCGGGACTCGAAGCAAAATCAAGCGATGACATTTTTGAAGCACTCGGAGGAGAACTTGTAAAGCAAGGATATTGCAAAGAAAGTTATGTACAGGCTTTAAAAGATCGTGAAGCTGAATTTCCAACAGGAATCAACACAGGAGAAAAAGGGGTTGCGATTCCACACACAGATGTAAGTCATATAAATAAAAAAGGAATTGCGATCGCAACATTAAAAGAGCCAGTCGAATTTGTGGAAATGGGAACGGATGATGAATATGTAAATGCACAAGTCATTTTCATGCTGGCAGTTGATGAGAAAGGACATCTTGAATTATTACAGGCAATCTTGGCAGTCCTTCAGGATCAGGAAGTATTAAAGAAATTAATCAAAGCAAAAGACGCAAAAGAAATCATCGAAATCATCAAAGAAAAGGAGAATATATAATTATGAAGAAGAAAGTAATCGTAGCATGTGGAGGAGCAGTCGCAACATCAACAATCGCAGCAAACGCAATCGTAGAATTAGCAAAAGAAAATAACATTGATATCGAAATCGCACAGGTAAGAATTTCAGAGATCGCATCTAATCTTCCAGCAGATCTGATCGTAACGACATCAAAAGTAAAAAGAGACTTCGGAGTACCTCTTATCACAGGAATGCCATTTGTATCAGGACTTGGTGTAGATAAGACAAAAGCAAAGATTCTTGATGTATTAAACAAATAGGATAATAAAGACTGAAAGTAAAAGACCATTTTAAAATGACAGAAGAAAATAACATAGCGTTTGATCCAAAAGTTTATTTTAAAATGGTTCTTTTACAAAAAATATTGGAAATATATAGATTTATATACAAATAAAGGAGAAAAGATATGGGATTTTTTGGAGATGTGATTAATTATATCATTGACATGGGGGCATCGGCTATGCTTCCATTAGTCATCGCGATCTTAAGTATCATTGTAGGAGTAAAAATCGGAAAAGCTGTCAGAGCAGGACTTATGGTAGGTGTTGGATTCGTTGGATTAGGACTGATCGTTGACATGATGAACGCAAACCTTGGACCAGCTGCACAGCAGATGTCTAAAAACTTTGGATTAAGCATGAGTGTTGTAGACCTTGGATGGCCAGGAATGTCCCCAATCACATGGGCATCAAGTATCGCAACTGTTGCGATTCCAGTCGCGATCTTAGTCAACATTATCATGTTAGTATTAAAACTTACAAAAACAGTTAATATTGATATTTGGAATATCTGGCATATGACATTTACAGGAGCGATCGCATATGCAGTCACAGGAAACTTTGCGATCGGTATTGGTGGAGTTGTTGTTCATGCTATCATTGCTTATAAATTTGGTGATCTTTATGCGCCATTAATGGAAGATTACTTTGAATTAGACGGAATCACTGTACCTCATGGAACAGGAACATGGATGGCACCATTTGCATTTGCAATTGATGCAATTATTGAGAAGATTCCTGGATTAAATAAAATTGATTTTTCAATCGATAATTTACAGGAAAAAGTTGGAGTATTAGCAGAGCCTATCGTTATCGGTGGTATCCTTGGTGCAATCGTAGGAGCCTTAGCTGGATATGATTTCTCAGCAGCATTCCAGTTAGGTATCAAGATGTCAGCCGTTATGGTATTAATGCCTAAGATCACAAAATGTATCATGGACGGATTAATGCCATTATCAGAAAGAATGAAAGAAATCTTAACAAAGAAATCTCAGTCTGGAGAAGCTGAATTTTATATCGGACTTGACCCAGCAATCATCCTTGGAGATTCAGAAGTCGTAACAGTTGGACTGATCTTCATTCCATTAACAATCTTGATCGCGATCATCGTGCCAGGAAATACAATCCTTCCATTTGGTGATTTAGCAACAATCGGATTCTTCATTGGTATCGCAGTAGCAGTACATAGAGGAAATTTATTCAGATCATTGATTTCAGGATGTGTGATCATGTTCACAACCATCTGGATCGCAAGTCAGGCAATCCCTTGGACAACAGCATTAGCGAAATCTGTAAACCTAACAAACGGAGCTTCACAGGTAGCAGCACTGGATCAGGGTGGAAGTCCAATCACATATCTGTATACACAGATCGTGACACAGCAGAACATCAAAGGACTGGTAATTATCGGAATCATTTATGTGATTTGCATGATCTTTACAGTTCGTGGATCTAAACAGAGAGCAGCAGCTTTAAAAGAAAGCGAATATTAAAAACAAGCAGACAATGATATAAAAGTGTAAATATATGAACGGGCGGACTTAAAAAAGTCTGCCCCGAACTTTAGAGGAGGAAAAAGAGATGCCTTTAGTTACAACAAAACAGATGTTATTAGATGCCCAGGCAGGAAATTATGCAGTTGGGGCTTTCAATGTAGAGAATATGGAAATGGTCATGGCGGTTATGGAAGCAGCAGAGGAGTTAAAATCTCCAGTTATCATGCAGACAACACCATCTACAGTTAAATATGCAGGATTAGATTTCTTCCTAGCAAATGTAAAAGCAGCAGCAGAAAGAGCAAGCGTGCCAGTAGCCATGCATTTAGACCATGGAAGCAGTTTTGAATTAGCAATGCAGGCATACAGAACAGGATACACATCTATCATGATCGATGGATCTCACGGAAGTTTTGAAGAAAATGTTGCAGTATCCAAAGCAGTTGCAGATGCATGTGCACCATCAGGAATTCCAGTTGAAGCAGAACTTGGTAAAGTTGGAGGAAAAGAAGATGACTTAGATGGTGGAGATGACAACCCATATACAGATCCAGCACAGGCTGTCGAATTTGTAAAACAAACAGGAGTTACATCCTTAGCTGTGGCGATCGGAACAGCACACGGTGTATACAAAGGAGAACCAAAACTTGACTTAGATCGATTATCAGAAATTCGTAAAGTTGTTGATATTCCATTAGTATTACATGGAACAAGCGGTGTACCAGATGCAACCGTTACAGAGTGTGTAAATCGAGGAATCTGTAAAGTAAATTATGCAACAGATTTAAGAATTGCATTTACAAAAGGAGTTGAAAAAGTATTTGAAGAAAATCCAGATGTCATTGACCCTAAGAAATACAATGCAGCAGGAAAAGAATGTGTCAAAGAATACGTTATGTCCAAAATGAAAGTATGCAAGAGTGTAGGAAAAGCAAACTAATACATCAGGAAGGAGAATAAGCATGAAAGCAGGAGTTGTACACGCAAAAAATGATATTCGTTATGAAGAAATTGAAAAACCACAGCCAAAGAAAGGGCAGGTTTTAATTAAAGTAAAATATACAGGAATCTGTGGATCAGACGTACCACGAGTAAACGGAGATGCATGTCATTTCTTCCCTAATGTATTAGGACATGAATTTTCAGGTACGATTGAAGAAGTTGGAGAAGGAGTTACAACACTAAAAAAAGGTGATCGTGTTGCCGGGGTTCCATTGGTACCATGTATGGAATGTGAAGATTGTCAGAAAGGAAATTATTCTTTGTGTAAGCATTACAGCTTTATTGGGTCTAGAGAATTTGGAAGTTTTGCGGAATATGTAACAGTTCCAGAAAAGAATGCAGTCAAATTCGAAGATGAAGTAAGCTTCGAACAAGGGGCATTCTTTGAACCAGCAACTGTCGCACTTCATGGATTAAACAGAGTGGATTATCATGCAGGAGAATGCGTTGCGATTCTTGGCGGGGGAACCATCGGATTATTCACAGCACAATGGGCAAAGATTTTTGGAGCAAAGAAAGTTGTTGTATTTGACATTAGTCCAGAAAGACTTGAATTAGCGAAAAAATTAGGAGCAGATGCAGGAGTCAATACATTAGACGAAGACTTTATGAATCAGGCAATGGCATTAACAGATGGAAAAGGATTCGGATACATTTATGAGACAGCCGGAGTGACAACAACCATGAAATATGCCTTCGAACTTGCTGCAAATAAAGCGGGAGTATGCTTTATCGGAACACCGACAAGAGAATTAAGCTTTTCCGTAAAAGAATGGGAAAACATCAATCGAAAAGAATTTACATTAACAGGTTCATGGATGTCTTACAGTGCCCCATTCCCAGGAAAAGAATGGATCTTAACAGCACATTATTTCAAGACAGGACAGTTAAAATTCGAAGATTCCTTAATCTTTAAGAAAATTCCATTAAGCAAGATTGACGATGCATTCGAAATGTACAAAACACCAGGAACTGTAAAAGGTAAGATTTTAATTGACAGTGAGGCATAATTATGATTACAACGGTAACATTAAATGTATCTGTAGATAAAGCATACTATATTAAAGGCATTGTTGTACCAGGAACGGTTGCTCGTGTCCAGAAATGTGTCAATTCTGCAGGCGGAAAAGGGTTAAATGTATCAAGAATCATAGATTTTTGTGGAGAAGAAGTGTTAGCAACAGGATTTGCTGGAGGATTTAACGGAGCTTATGTGGAAGATATGTTAAAGAAAGACGGAATCCCAAGCAGATTTACAAAAACACAGGCAGAGACCAGAAGCTGTATCAATATTCTGGCAGAAGATGAGTCGTCTACAGAATACTTAGAACCTGGAGCACCAGTCAGTGAAGAAGAAATACAACAGTTTTTAAAAGAATTTGATCAAATTGTTGACGAAAGTGATATTGTCACGATATCAGGAAGCATACCAGCCGGAATTCAAAAAGACATTTATGCAACACTGGTTAAAATGATCAAAAACAAGGGAAAGAAAGTTATTTTAGATACAAGTGGAGATTACTTAAAAGAAGGAATCAAAGCAGGGCCAACAATGGTTAAGCCAAATGACGAAGAACTAGAAGTTTTGCTTGGTATCAAGATTGAAAATAAATATCAGACGATCGATGCTGCCAAAGAAATGCGTGAGAAATACGGAATCGAATATGTTGTTGTATCTTTAGGCGGAGACGGAGCTTTAGTCGTATGTGAAGAAGGAATTTTTCATGGTAAACCACCGAAATTAAAAGCAGTCAATACCGTAGGATGTGGAGATTCTATGGTGGGAGCATTTGCAGTCGCATTCAAACAAGGAAAAGGGATTCAGGATGCTCTGACCTATGCGATCGCCGTATCCGCAGCCAATGCGATTAATCCAGAAACAGGACATATCCGCAAGGAAGATGTAGAAAACATCCTTCCACAGGTAGAGATCAAGAAATTATAATTTACATGGGAAGATCAATATGGAATATACATTAAAAAATAAAAAACTCACCGTGGTCTTCGAATCCAAGGGAGCAACACTTCATTCCATCAAAGACAATGATGGAGTGGAATACCTCTGGGAAGGAAATCCAGAGTACTGGTCCGGACAGGCACCAGTTCTATTTCCAATTTGTGGAAGCATCAGAGATGATAAAGCACAGATTGGAAATAGAAAACAGACAAACATGCCAAGACATGGTGTCGTAAGAAAAAAAGAATTCAAGTGTGTTGAGCAGACAGAAAACAGCATCTTATTCGAGATTGAAAGCAACGAAGAAATGCTTGCTCAGTATCCATATGAATTCAAACTGGGAATCAACTATATCCTGGAAGGTAAGAAGATCACAACCAGATATATTATTGAAAATAAAGACAAAGAAATCATGCCATTTCAGATCGGAGGACACCCAGGATTCCACTGCCCACTCTATAAAGAGGAAAGTTACGAAGACTACGAATTAGTTTTTGAGCAAAAAGAAACCTGCACCGTTCCAACTCCAGTCACAGAAACTGGACTGATCGACATGGAACACAGAAGCGAATTCTTAAAAGACACAGACACATTACCATTAAAACATGATTTGTTCTCCGTAGACGCAGTCATCTTAGACCAGCTGAAATCCAGAGCAGTCACATTAAAGAGTAAAAAACATAACAAAGGAATCCGCATAGACTTTAACCAGTTCCCATATCTGATCCTATGGTCAACAGCCAAAGAAGCAGATTTCGTAGCGCTGGAACCATGGATCGGACTCTCAACCTGCAGCGATGAAGGTGATAAATTCGAAGAAAAACGAAATATCCAGTATGCACAGGCAGGGGAAGTGAAAGAATACGAATTTCACATCAATATATTATAGAAAATAAAAAACAGCAATATCGCATAATCTTAGTAGAAAAACCTCATTAAATCCATATAATCCATATACAATAAATTCCAAGATTCTACATAGGTTGGTGATGTTGCTGCTTTTTTGCAAGTATTAATCAACTACATTCAAATCAAAATCTCGATCACAAAACTTAAAGTTTCATTTTCTCCAGGCTCCAAGAACCGAACACCTCTTTTATGTTCAAACACATCATCCTCATCACTGCAGGTAGAAGTTCCACTCCAAGGTTCCAAAGCAACAAAAGGTCCATCATTTGCACTAGACCATACACCCAGATAATCAAAATCAGGGAAAGTAACTAAGATACCATGACCGCTTTCCTTATGTTTTAATGCAACCGTGCGTGATTTCAACTGATCAAAGATCAAAGCGTCCTTGTAAAATAAAGAATGTTTTACAGGGATCACAGTTTCATGATCAAGAACAGGAATACGATCGTTGTTATTGATCAAACCATCATCTGTAAGCTGTGCACAGGCAGCAGTTTCCGGTTGTTCAAATTCCACGATATAATCTTCAAAATTCTCCCCTTCATACACTGGACAGTTAAATGCAGGATGACCGCCAATACAGTAAGGCATAACAATGTCTCCGTGATTGATTACTTTATGGCTGATTTTCACTCCATGATCTGTTAATTCATAGATCATCTGGAGTTCAAAATCATAAGGATACTGTTCTTTCGTAGAATCATCCGCTTTCAAAGAATAAACAGCACAAGTTTCAGAAGAAGAAACCAAAGTAAATTCTAATTTTCTTGCAAGACCATGACGGCCAAAAGAACAAGTCTTAGAATCACCGATGGTTGCAGTTCCATTTCTTAAACATCCAACGATCGGAAATAAGACAGGTGCCTGTCCGCTCCAGAAGTCAGGGTTTCCCTGCCAGAGATATTCCGTACCAGAAGCATCTTTGATAGAAGTCAGTTCCCCACCAAGAGATTTTAAAGTGACAGATACATTTTCATTGCGTAAGATTGTATTGCTCATGAGATATCCTCCTAGATTTAATATAGAATCATTATACCATGAATTAACATCGAAAAACACTTGTGTTTCTTGGGAAAAACAATAGTTAAAAGCATATTTTTTATAAAGAATCAGTAGAAATTTAAGAAGTGGTGTGATAATATGACTAAGTATGCGTAGAAATGTAAAATAATAGATAAAAATAGAAAAGAGGAAAAAGATTATGGCAAACAGCATTGAGCAGGAAATCGGCCGCAGAAGAACCTTTGCGATCATTTCCCATCCGGATGCCGGTAAGACAACGTTGACTGAGAAGTTCCTTTTATATGGAGGAGCGATCAATACAGCGGGGTCTGTAAAAGGAAAGGCAAACTCCAAACATGCAGTATCTGACTGGATGGAGATTGAAAAAGAAAGAGGTATCTCTGTCACTTCTTCTGTATTACAGTTTGAATACGAAGGAAAATGTATCAATATCCTTGATACACCAGGACATGAGGATTTCTCAGAAGATACGTATCGTACACTGATGGCAGCGGATTGTGCCGTCATGGTGATCGATGCTTCCAAGGGTGTGGAGCCACAGACGATCAAGTTATTTAAGGTCTGTGTTATGAGACATATCCCGATCTTTACATTTATCAATAAGATGGACCGTGAAGCTAAGGATACTTTCGATCTGTTAGACGATATCGAGAAAGTCTTAGGGATCGAGACATGTCCGATCAACTGGCCGATCGGATGTGGAAAAGAATTTAAGGGTGTATACGAGCGTGCATCAAGAAATATCTTACGATTCGAGGCAGTCTCCACAGGTGGTGCAAAAGAAGCAAAAGAAACGATCATTTCAGCAGATGATGATAATGCAGCAGATCTGATCGGAGAAGATTTCTATGAGAATCTGATGGAAGAAATTGAATTATTAGATGGTGCGGCAGCAGATCTTGATATGGAGAAAGTACATCAGGGAAAACTATCTCCAGTATTCTTTGGATCAGCACTTACAAACTTTGGTGTAGAACCATTCTTAGAGCATTTCCTGAAGATGACAAACAGACCACTTGCAAGAACATCCAAGGGAGAAGAAGTAGATCCTGTGGAAAATGGTTTTTCAGCGTTTGTCTTTAAGATTCAGGCAAATATGAACAAAAATCACCGTGACAGAATTGCATTTATGAGAATCTGTTCCGGTAAATTCGAAGCGAACATGGAAGTAAAACATGTACAGAGTAAGAAAAAGATGAGGCTTTCCCAGCCACAGCAGATCATGGCACAGGAACGTAAGATCGTAGAAGAGGCGTATGCAGGAGATATCATCGGAGTATTTGACCCGGGAATCTTCTCTATCGGAGACACTGTCTGCCTTCCAAAAGATGACTTTGAATATGAAGGAATCCCAACATTCGCACCAGAACATTTTGCAAGAGTCATCCAGTTAGATTCTATGAAGCGTAAGCAGTTTGTGAAAGGTGTAGAACAGATCGCACAGGAAGGTGCTATCCAGATCTTCCAGGAACATGAAGCAGGATTTGCAGAGATCATCGTCGGAGTTGTAGGAACACTTCAGTTTGATGTCTTAAAATACCGTCTGGAAAATGAATATAACTGCGAGATCCGTTTAGAACCATTGCCATATCAGGCAATCCGCTGGATCAAAGACCGCAACACGGATATGAACAAATTACGTGGTGTATCTGAAGTTAAGAAAGTCAAAGATATGCGAGGAAATCCACTGTTGTTATTTAAGAATGAATGGGGAATCCAGTTTGTACTTGATCGTAATGAGGGATTAGAGTTAGTTGAGTTCAGCAAAGAATAGTATAAATTGTATTTCTTTTTGATAAGAAAAAGCATTGTAACTTGAGAATAAAGATGGTATATTATATTAGTATATTTCTTAAGTTATCAAAAATAATATAAATATCAGACTTAGAAAAGAGATTGTTATGGCGTTGATAGATATTCATACACATATATTATATGGAGTTGATGATGGAGCAAAGGACATCAATGATTCAATGGGACTGTTGGATGAAGAACGGGAACAAGGCGTGGATCAGGTAATACTGACTCCGCATTACGGTCCGAAGTTTGGACATCCGGATACAGAAGTATTGAGAGAGAAGTTTGAGGCGATCAGAGAGAAGGCATACAAGTATTATCCAGAGATTCAGCTATACCTTGGGAGCGAATTATATTATCAGCAAGGGACAGTTTCAGATCTGAAACAAGGGAAAGCATTGACGATGAATGGGACCCGTTATGTTTTAGTGGAGTTTGCGACATCAGATGCCTATTCGCATATATATCGCGCGGTTCAGGATTTGGTATATGCAGGATATATTCCAATCCTTGCGCATGTAGAGCGATACAAAGCAGTTTTCGGACATGTAGACAAGATTGTCGAACTGGTCGAAACAGGTGCATATATTCAGATAAATGCGGAAAGCCTGATCGGAGGAATTTTTGATAAACGAGCATCTTTTTGTAAGAAGATTATGAAAGAAGGACTGGTTCATTTCCTTGGAACGGATTGTCACGATTTCCGTACAAGAAGACCAAATATGAAACCGGCAGCAGAAGTTGTACGGAAGAAGCATGCGGACCAGATTCTTTATGAGAATCCAAGAAAGATGCTTGAGGGGAAAAGTATTTAATTAAAGAAGGGATAAAAACATCTATGTACGAGTTAGAGAATGATGATGAGATCGAGATTGATTTAAGGGAATTGTTTTTGGCATTGAAGAAGAAGATCGTTTGGATTTTGTTGACAGCAATCGTCTTTGCAGGTGCATCAGGATTGATCACGAAGTTTGCGATGACACCGATCTATTCTTCTACAGCACAGCTTTATGTTGTTTCAAAGGGTGGACTTTCACAGCTTACAGATCTTACAATGGGTACTCAGTTAACACAGGATTATATGGTAATTGTTAAGACAAGACCAGTCCTTGAACAGGTGATCGCAGATCTGAAGCTTGATATGGATTATAAAGAATTAGAGAAGAAGATCACGGTGGAGAATCCATCTGATACACGTATCATGCAGATTACGATAACAGATAAGGATGCAGCACTTGCACAGAGCATCACACAGGATCTTGCAGAAGTAACAGCGAAGACAGTTGCAGAGAAGATGGACGTGAAATCACCAACGATCATCGAAAAGGCATATAAGGCAGATAAACCAGACAGCCCAAGTCTTAAGAAGAACGTATTGATCGGAGCAGTTCTTGGATTTATATTGATGGCAGCAGCCATTGTGATCCAGTATCTGATGAACGATACGATCCTGAAAGAAGAAGATATTGAGAAATATCTTGGAATTATTACTTTAGCGCAATTACCTTTGGTAAAGGGAACTACAAAGCGAACAAAGAAAGTAAAGAGGGCGAGGGAATAAGATGAAGAAATTAGTAATGGATCTTCCAGAGATCAATGATTATCGTATGGTAGAAGGACTAAACCAGTTAAAGACGAACTTAGCCTTCTGCGGAAAAGATATTAAAGTGATCACAATGACAAGCAGTGTTCCGAATGAAGGAAAGAGTTCTATTTCTCTGAGCCTTTCAAGAACACTTGCAGAAAGTGGAAAGAAGATACTGATGGTGGATGCTGATTTAAGAAAATCAGTAATGGCAGCCAGATATCATATACAGGGAATCGATAAAGGATTAAGCCATTATCTGACAGGACAGGCAGAAGTGGAGGATATCATCTACGAGACAGAAGTTGAGGGACTTTGTATTACAGTAGCTGGTCCGCTGTCACCAGATCCAACAAGCATTTTGGATTCTGAGCAGTTTGAACAATTCATTGAGAATGTTAGGGATATGTTTGATTATGTGATCATTGATGCACCACCGCTAGGTGTTGTTATTGATGCTGTGATCATCGGTAAATATACAGATGGAGCAGTCATCGTGATCGAGCAGGGAGTGATCAAACGTAAGATCGTTCAAGATGTCATCAAGCAGTTGAAGAGGGGCGAGGTTCGTATCCTTGGGGCTGTATTAAATAAAGTTGATGAGCGTATCGGTGCTTATGGTAATTATGAGTATAAATATTCATATTCATATTACGGTGAGTCAGATACGGAAAAAAATCATCCCAATACTTAATAAGGAGGAATGTAAGTATGAGTAACAAAATCATCAAGAAAGCAGCAGCTTGTGGATTATCCGCAGTTATGGCTTTCGGGCTTGTCGCAGTAACAGAAGCACCAAAAACAGCTAATGTTAGTGCAGCAACAAAAAAGGTAAAGAAATTATCTTTTAAGAAGAAAGGGTATGTGATTAGTGTACCAGGACACTGGATGAATGCAAAGACACGCCTGAAATTCTCACCAAAAAGTGCTAAAACTTATAAGTTAAAGTACAAAACAAGCAACAAAAAGATTGCTACTATTTCTAAGAATGGTATCATCCGTGCAAAGAAAAAAGGTACAGTAACAATCACAGCAATTGCTAAAAACAACAAAAAAGCAAAGGCTACAACAAAGGTTACAGTTGGTAAAGTTGTTAAAACTTTAAAATTCAAAGAGGGGACAAAGAAAACAGTAACAGCTGGAAAGAAATTCACTCTTCACCCAACTTACTCACCAAAGAAAGCTTCTACAAAAGCTGTAACATTCAAATCTAGCAACAAGAAAGTAGCTACAGTAACTTCTAAAGGTAAAGTAACTGCAAAGAAAGCTGGTAAAGTAACAATTACAGCAACATGTAAAGATGCAAAAGGTAAGAAAGCTAAATTTACAGTAACAGTAAAAGCAGCTCCAGCACCTGCAAAAGTTGTAACACCTGAAACTGTAAAACCAGTTGTAAAAGATAACACAGCTGAATATACAGGATTAGTTGCTAATGCTGACAAATACGTTTTAACTCGTGGAAAACAGACAGTTGAGATCTCTGCAGCACAGGTTAAAGAAGCATTAGGATATATTGCTGATCCAGCAGCTGGATTCAAAGCATGGGAAAGCAAAGAAAACTTTACATTAGGTGTATTATCAGCTACTGGTAAAGGTGCTACAAAGACAGCTACGATCAAAGGTACATCTAACTATGATGGAAAATACACAGCAACAGTTACAAAAGTATCTGATACAGAATACGCTGTTGTAGCAAAATCTGAAAAAGGTCAGAACCACAACATCAAAGTTACAGTAGCAAAAGACGGTACAGTAACAGCTACAAGTGCTAAATACGTTGTAACAAGCGATAAAAACGCTACAAACATCGTAGTAAAAGATGCAGCTGGAAAAGTTATTGCTTCAGCAACAGCAAAAGATGGTAAATACACAGTAAAATTACCAGCAGATAAAGCAAAAGATTTAACAATTACACAGTATGTAGCAAAATAATCAATTGCTGAGTGATAAAGGAATCTTGGAGGAGTTTTCCTCCAGGATTCTTTTTCTATAAAAGAATTTTCTATTTAAGAAGGATCAGGAACATGAAGAAAAAGATAATGACGATGCTGATGTTGCTTGCAGTTTCCTGCATGATCATGCCAACAAATGCGAAAGCTGCCAAAAAAGCATATATCAAAACAGCAACAGGAAGCAAGGCAACGGTTTTTGTTGGAAAAACTTTAAAATTAAATGCAAAAACAGTTGGGAAAAAGAAAAAGATCACATATAAGACATCCAAAAAATCTGTAGCGACAGTAAATAAAAAGGGTGTGATCAAAGGAAAGAAATACGGAACTGCTAAGATCACAATGAAAGCTTCTGGAGTGAAAACAAAGAAGATCACTGTATATGTAAGAAAAGCAGCGACAGGGATCAAACTTTCATCTGCACAGACGATCAATTTCTACAAGACAGGAAACACTGCCCAGATCAAAGCAACAGCTTTACCTGGAGGAAAACAGATGGCATCAAAAACTCTGACTTATAAGAGCAGTAATCCACAGGTAGCAGTGGTTAACAGCACAGGAAAAGTGACAGCTAAAAAAGGCGGATACAGCAGAATTCAGATTTCTACCACTGCAAGATCAGGAAAGATCTGCACAAAAGATGTTGATGTTTTTGTATATGATGGATTTGATGATGTATGCAGTGAAACATCTGGAAGCAAGACAACATTTACATTTAATCCAAACTGGAGATCTGTCACAATCTATTTTACAAGTCAAACAGGAAAACAATATTTTTATAAAGTGGATAGCATCAAAACAGAATTTAATATGTTGGCGAATGTCAAAGGATTTGCAGACGAACGTAATGGTGTAGCAGTTAGCAAAGACAGTGAGAGAAAGGCGAACATCATTAATTTCAAGATCATTGAAACTGGCGAAGATTATGATGTATTAGCGGATGCCCAGAGATATCAGCTGACATTTTATAAAGCGTTGAATAACAAAGTGACATTCAATGTAGAAAAATAAAAAGATAAGAAAAATACTTGACAATAAAAATGAAAGCATGATATAATGTCAAAAGTTGTGAAGAACAACAGAAACAACAAAGAAGAGTATCCACTCTCACCTTAGCACATATGATAGATTAGGAAGTGACTTGGGTTAATATTTAAGAATATGATATTTCGTGATCATGCTTGAATTTTATGTGGATAGTCTTATAACTATCCACTTTTTTAATTATCATGGAGGTGTAATTATTAGCGATTTAATGATTAACGGACAGATCAGAGATAAAGAAGTACGTCTGATCGCGAATGATGGCGAGCAGCTTGGAGTTATGTCCGCAAGGGAAGCACAGAAGTTAGCAGATGAAGCAGGATTAGATCTTGTCAAGATCTCACCAAAGGCAAAACCACCGGTTTGTAAGATTATCGATTACGGTAAGTACAAATACGAGCAGACAAGAAAAGAAAAGCTGGCAAAGAAGAAACAGAAAGTCATCGATGTGAAAGAAGTCCGCATGTCACCAAACATTGACACAAACGACTTAAACACAAAGATTAATCATGCAAAGAAATTCCTTGCAAAAGGTGCGAGAGTGAAAGTCACACTTCGATTCAGAGGAAGAGAACTTGCTCATGTGAATGCAAGCAAGTATATCTTAGATGATTTTGCGAAAGCATTAGAAGATGTAGCCACCATCGATAAGAAACCAAAGTTTGAAGGAAGAAGCATGACAATGTTTTTAGCTCCAAAGAACAACTAGGAGTTTAAGATATTCAAATATGAGTAGATACAAGCAGGATTAAGGAGGAAATAACCATGCCAAAAATGAAGACATGTAGAGCAGCTGCAAAAAGATTTAAAAAGACAGGAACAGGAAAATTAAAAAGAAATAAGGCATTCAAAAGCCATATCTTAACAAAGAAATCTCCTAAGAGAAAGAGAAATTTAAGAAAAGCTGCAATGACAGATGCAACAAACGAAAAGAACATGAAGAAGATTTTACCATATCTGTAAGATGGATCGTTAAGGAGGAAATGTAAGCAATGGCAAGAATCAAAGGCGGAATGAACGCAAAGAAAAAACACAATAGAGTATTAAAACTGGCTAAAGGATATAGAGGAGCTAGATCTAAACAGTATAGAGTAGCAAAACAGTCTGTTATGAGAGCTTTAACAAGTTCTTACGCAGGAAGAAAACAGAGAAAACGTCAGTTCAGACAGTTATGGATCGCACGTATCAACGCTGCTACAAGAATGAACGGACTTTCTTACAGCAAATTCATGCACGGATTAAAATTAGCTGGTGTTGACATCAACAGAAAAATGTTATCTGAGATGGCGATCAGCGAACCAGAAGCATTCAAAGCTTTAGTTGACGTAGCAAAAGAAAAATTAGCTTAATCAATAGAATTAACATTGTAAAAACATCTTGACTTTAAAGCGGTGGTTATCAGTCTCAATAGACAGATGGCCATCGTATTTTTTACATATGGCAGTGACTGATTTAAGACCTGTACCGACGCAGTTTTTGCGGCGAGAGGATAAGAAGAAGCCACTGTCTGTTTTTTTGATCTCATGCTCATAAGGGTTCTCGATGAGCAGAACAAAAGCACCAGGAGAAGTCTGTCTGGCTTTGAGATGGATGAATTTCTCATACTTCTGTAATGTCTTACATTCAAGGTAAGCATTTTCTAAAAGATTTCCAAGAACAATACAAAAATCAACGGAAGAGATCGGAGAGAGCGTTGGAAAATCAACGGCAAATTTTGTTTTGATCTTATCTTGTGCACATAAAAGATCATAATGCGATAAAATGGCATTTACAGCGGGCTGACGGCAGTAGATCTTAGTCTGTAAAGAAATAGATGATTCATATTGGGACAGATACTCCTTTAATTCTTCATAATTTCCTTGATTTAACAATCCAGAGATAACAGTGATCTGATGACGAAAATCATGGCGGATTTCTCTTGTCTCCTGTACATGCTGGGAAAGTTGAGAATATTCTTTTGCCTGAATCTCCAGAATCTTTTGTTCTTCTAACATATACTGATTTTCTACATAACTGTGGATGATAGTATAAAACAAGACATATAAAAGAAATACAAAGACCAGTAAAGTGAGCATCATGGAAAAGTAAACATGTAGATCATGATAGGTATAAATATCATAATAATTGTGTGGAATATAAGTGAAAACGAGAAAAGTAAAACAGCATGGAAAAATACACGCAATCCGCCAGACAAAGGCATTGTGAAAATTCGTAACCATCCATCCAAGATATTTCCGGGCGGGTTTATATAAGATGATATCAGCGAAAACCAGAAAGATCAGTTGTGCGATCATGGATTCTGGATAAAATTCTGTACTTTGTCCATGTGGATGAAAGATGACACCGAATGTATGATAGATAACATAAGAAAGAGAACCAAGACAACATGCAGTCAGCATAACAAAGAGAGAAGCAGAAAGCATCAGGTTCGTTTCTTTTTGAAATAGGTAGAAGAACACAGGCACAGCAAGGAATATAAGAATATTGCCCAGATCCTGTTGAAAGATTATATACGGAATGATCAACAGAACAAAATAGCACACAAAAACAAGGCTGATCTTGATCAGCAGATGGCGGATCGGGGTCTTTAGATGATCGATCACTGGAAACAGGCAAAAAACTGCCAGTGGAATGATGATTGTAAATGTACATAAATATGTAAAAATATCATAAAAAGTCATAAAAGATCATGCCTCCTCAAGTTTCAAAAACTGGTATTTGATATATTGCTCTCGGATTTGCTTGCGTCCTTTCGTTTTGATCGGAAAACACTTTGAATCTGTCATTTCGAAGTAATCGGATTCCATTGTCATAATATAGTCCATATTCAACATGATTCCACGGTTGCACTGAAGGAATCTTGAATCATCCAGATGATCTGTGACAGAATAAAAAGGAAGCCGGAAAGCATGTGTTCCATTCGTTGTATGAATGATCACCTCATGATTATTTGAGTAAATATATTGAATCTTTGATAATGGAAAATGAACATCAAAAGAACGATATTCAAAAGATAATTCAGCTTCCTGCTCAGGAAGAAGCGCTAAAGCATCATCAAGTACGTGAAAGATCTGTGTGGATTCAAAAGGCTTTAAAATATAATCAAAAAAATGAAAAGGGGCAGCTTCAAAAATGTGTTCTTTACTTGTTGTTAAGAATACGATTATCACTTTGGAATCCATCTGACGGATCTTGCGTACAATATCGATCCCGTTCAGTTCATTTAGATAAATATCCATAAAAATCAGATCAAAATCTCCAGGGACATAGGTATTCAAAAAAGAATTACCATCACTATAAGAAGAAATATCAAGGGAGATGTTTCTTTCATGTTCATAAGTACGAAGAGTGTTGAAAATGAGCTCTTGTTCTAATTTATTATCATCAACGATTGCTAACTTCATATTAGTACTCCTTGTTGTAGGGAAATTGGGGCTTCTTTAAGTATAACTTGCAAATGAATGGAAAGCAAGAAATGGGAACTATAATTTTTGTAAACAATAGGATGTGTGTGGAATGCATTTCATTTTGTACAAAAATGTGTCATAATGTAAGAAAAAGAACTGGCAGGAAGGAGATGTATAACATGAATAAAATATATGATAAAGTACAAAAATGTTATAAACAGGTAAAGAAAATGACAGATTTTAAACCACAGATCGCATTGGTCTTAGGTTCCGGCCTGGGAGATTATGCGGAGAAGATCAAGATTGAGACTGTGATCGATTACCATGAGATCAAAGGATTTCCAGTTTCTACAGTACAGGGACATAAAGGAAGATTTGTACTTGGTTACGTAGAAGATATTCCAGTAATGATCATGGAAGGACGAGTTCACTATTATGAAGGATATTCCATGAGTGATGTTGTACTGCCGATTCGACTGATGAAGATGATGGGAGCAGAGATCTTGTTTTTGACAAATGCATCCGGTGGGATTCAGCATGGGTTTGAAGCGGGTGACTTTATGATGATCACGGATCAGATCGCAAGTTTTGTACCATCTCCATTAATTGGGCCGAATATCGAAGAATTTGGAGAAAGATTTCCGGATATGAGTCATATTTATGATGAAGAATTACAAGGAGTGATCAGAAAAAGTGCAGATCATCTGCAGATTGATCTTAAAGAAGGAACTTATATCCAGCTTCCAGGTCCTAATTTTGAATCTCCGGCAGAAATCAGGATGTGTAAAGCCATCGGTGCAGATGCGGTTGGAATGAGTACTGCCTGTGAGGCGATTGCGGCAAATCATATGGGAATGAAGATCTGTGGAATTTCGTGTATTGCGAATCCTGCTGCAGGAATCAGTAAGAAACCACTGACACACGAAGAGGTTCAGCAAAGTGCAGATCGTGCAGCTCCAAAATTCCAGAAACTAGTAACAGAATGCATCTGTAGAATGGGGAAGAGTCTGAAGAAATAAGAGGTGATCAAATGATAAGAATCTACCATGCAAGAATTTTAACCATGCAGGAAGATCAAGAGATCTTTGATGGAGAGATTTGGATCTCAGATCATAAAATACAGTATGTCGGACCGGAGAATAAAGAAGAAGCGGCAAAGATCGCATGGGAGAGACAGATTGATGCAAAAGGCAATCTGATCATGCCTGGATTTAAGAATGCCCATACACATTCCGCGATGACATTTTTAAGATCTCATGCAGATGATATGCCGCTGCTTTCCTGGTTAAATGATCAGGTGTTCCCATATGAAGCCAAGTTAACACCGGATGATATCTATCATTTATCCAAACTTGCCATCATGGAATATTTAACAAGCGGGATCACCGCCAATGCGGATATGTATCTGACACCAGATACGATGATCCAGGCATCTGAGGATTGTGGTTTTCGGACGACTGTTATTGGAGCAGTGAATGATTTTACCCAGTCTGTGAAAGAAGTAGAGAATTGGTATGAGAAGTACCATAAAGAAGATGGACTTACCAGTTATGAACTGGGGTTCCATGCAGAATATACAACCAAGAGAGAAATCTTAGAAGGTATCTCAGAGCTTTCTAAGAAGTACCATGCACCTATCTATACCCACAACTCAGAAAGTGCCTCAGAAGTGGCACAGTGCGTCGAGAGAACAGGTATGACACCAACGGTATATATGGAACAGCTAGGGCTGTTTGAATATGGAGGAGGGTTGTACCACTGTGTTCATATGAGCGAAGAAGATCTTGATGTCGTAAAGAGACATCAGATTTCTGTGATCACCAACCCAGCCTCGAATCTAAAATTAGCAAGCGGGATCGCTCCGATCGAGGAGATGTTAAAACGAAATATTGATCTGGCGATCGGAACGGATGGACCTGCAAGCAATAACTGTCTTGATATGTTTCGTGAGATGTTTCTTGTCACAGCACTTGCCAAATACCGGGAAAATGATGCGAGTGCAGTTGATGCAGCAGAGGTATTAAAGATGGCAACAACAGGCGGTGCAAAAGCAATGGATCTTTCAGACTGTGATGTGTTAGTCAAAGGAAAGCAGGCAGATCTTATAATGATCGACCTGCATCAGCCAAATATGCAGCCAATCCACAATATCAGAAAGAATCTGGTATACAGTGGAAGTAAGCAGAATGTCAAGATGACAATGGTCGCAGGAAAGATTCTGTATGAAGATGGCGAATTCTTTATTGGAACAGATGCGGCTCACATTTATGAAAAAGCGAATGAGATCACGCAGAGGATCATGAGCGAGATCTGAATTTAATCAATACAATCTTCTGCATGCTTTAGTGCAGCAGCGATATTTGGACAGAAATGTTCTTTCCCAACAAGTTCGATAAATCCAGCTTTCTTCATAACCTTCATTGGTTGTTCATTGACATGAGAAAATACGATCGTAATTCCTTTTTTCTCACAAGTATCAACGAGATCTTTTAATGCATTTAATGCTGTGCTGTCAAGTGCAGGAACACTTCGCATACGCAGGATCAGACATTTAGTGAAATCCTTTACAACGATGTGCTCGATCGCATCAGAAGCACCAAAGAATAAAGGTCCTGTGATCTCATAAACACGGATTGCTAAAGGAAGCCGTGCTAGATGATCATCAATTTCAGGTGTATCATCATCGACATAGACCCAGCTGTCAACATGGGTTTCCTCACTCATGCGTTTGATAAACAGCAGACATGCAATGACCATACCGATTTCGATCGCAACGACAAGATCGAAGACAACCGTTAAAATGAATGTGACGATCAACACGATGATATCGCTTTTTGGAGCCGTTTTTAACATATGTACAAAAGTTCTCCACTGACACATATTGTAAGCAACAACAAAAAGGATGGCCGCGATCGTAGGCATTGGGATCATACCAGCAAATGGCATTAAAACAACTAATACGATGACCAAAGTAATGGAATGGACCATACCAGCAACCGGAGTGCGGCCTCCATTTTTGATATTGGCAGCAGTTCTTGCGATCGCTCCAGTTGCAGGAATACCTCCAAATAGGGCAGAAGCGATATTTCCAAGCCCTTGTGCAACTAATTCTGTATCAGAACGATGTTTGCCGTTGATCATTCCATCAGCAACAACGCAGGATAACAGAGATTCAATGGCAGCAAGTACCGCAATGGTAAATGCATTTGGAATCGCTGATTTCACCATAGAAAATTTGACTGCAGGTATATGGAATGATGGCAGATCATTTGTGATCGTATAGAGGTTTCCGATCGTTGAAACATGGAGTGGCAGAAATTTTACCATAAGAATACCAATGACCACAGCGATCAATGATCCAGGAATTCTTTTAAAAATATATGGACTGATGATCAGGATGGCAAGACTGACTCCGCCAACGATCAGGGCATCAACATGGAAAGATGAAAATCCAAGGGCAAATGCATTTAGTTTTTCCATTGTTTCAATTGGTTTTAAACCATTTGGATAAGTAACACCAAAGAAATCTTTTAACTGTCCGATGACGATCGTAACAGCGATCCCGGAAGTGAATCCCGTGGTGATCGTATAAGGAATAAATTTGATCAGACTTCCAAAGTGGCAAAGTCCCATAAGGATCAAGAAGATACCGGCAAGGATCGTGGAGATCACAAGACCGTCAAGCCCGTCTTTTGCAACGATTCCGGCAACAATGGTTGCGAAAGCAGCGGTTGGTCCGGCAATCTGTACGCTGCTGCCACCGAAAGCAGAAATCACAAAGCCAGCAACGATCGCAGTAAAGATACCTGCTTGTGGTCCAACACCGGAAGCAAGTGCTAAGGCAATGGATAATGGAAGAGCTATGATCGCAACGATGATCCCAGCGGTAACATCTTTGACAAATTGTGATCGGTCATAGGATTTCAGTGTGGTTAGTAACATAGGTTTGATTTGGTTCATGCAAAGTTTGTATCCTTTCTTTTCTAGTTTTTCAAGCTGTAGTGTATACAAGTATAGCATGCTAAGATAGTGTTAAGAAATAAAAAGATGAAATGTTTTCAATAATATACAAGCAAATCATCATATCAAAAAAAGGAAGCCTGAATCTCAGGCTTCCTTTTTCAATGGAAATGGGTGATATTTCTTTTCCCATTTTTTCAAAAGATGTTTGATCTTATATTTTCTATAAGTTTGTATGATCACAAAAACAGATAGAACAAAAAGAACAGGTGCTAAAATAAATTTCATGAATAGATGCATAAAAACCTCCTATTATAAATGATAACAATAAATTAGTTGGTTTTATCATAACAGAAATAAGGCTGGCGGTCCATTGCAATAGAAACTATTGCCACAGGCGGTTATTTGAAAAAATGATTCATAATAAAATCAGAGTATATAAGGAGTGTGGAGAGCTATGAAGCCCATTAATTATAAAGCTCTGGGAGCGAAAATTAAAGAATATCGTAAAAAAGAAAATATAACACAGGAACAACTTGCCGAGATGGCAGATATTTCATTAAGTCATATGTCAAATGTGGAGACGGCTTCAGTAAGCGTTTCGCTGCCAGCACTTAAGCTGATCGCAGATGCACTAGGTGTTACCATAGATGAACTGTTGGTGGACAGTTACAGCAAGAAACAGAAAAAATATTTTTACAGCAAGAAGATGGATCTGATCATGGAACAATGTGAGACGGTAGAGCAGGAGATCATTGTGAATACTGTATCAACCTTAGCAGATAATTTATTAAAGAGTCGAAAGAAAAAAGGAGTCTGAGGACTCCTTTTTGTGGTTATTGTATGAAATAAAAAAACCGAAGTCACAAACTTCGGTATGCCGATGGCGAGATTCGAACTCGCACGAACGTAAGCTCACTGCGACCTGAACACAGCGCGTCTGCCAATTCCGCCACATCGGCTTAAGTGCAGTTGAGGGGACTTGAACCCCTACCCAGTTAACCCGGACTAGATCCTTAGTCTAGCGCGTATGCCAATTCCGCCACAACTGCGCAACACCGTTATGATATCACTATATGGAACTTGTGTCAATAAAAAAACGAAAAAAAGTTCAAAAAAATTAAATTAAGTATCAAAATATGGATTTTACAGCATATTTTCGGTATAATCTGCAACAGAATGACACACAAAAAAGAAGAAAAATTTTTAATCGGAGGGAAAATTATGCTGATCGGTTCTCATGTAGGGATGAAAGGAAAGGACATGTTTCTAGGATCTGTCAAAGAAGCATTATCTTATGGAGCGAATACCTTTATGGTGTACACTGGCGCACCACAGAATACAAGAAGAAAAAAGATTGAGGAATTAAGAATTGAAGATGGAACGAAATTAATGAAAGAACATGGAATGGAAACGTTTGTTGTTCATGCACCATATATCATCAATCTTGCGAACACGACGAAACCTGAGACATTTGAGTTAGCAGTGGAATTTTTGGAAGTTGAAGTAGAACGTACCAAAGCTATGGGAAGTCATACATTGGTCCTGCATCCAGGTTCTCATGTTGGAGCTGGTGTTGACAAAGGAATCGATCGTATCATCGAAGGATTAAATCAGGTCATGTATCAGGATATGCCGGTTCATATCGCACTGGAGACAATGGCAGGAAAAGGAAGCGAGATCGGGTGTGAGTTTGAAGAACTAAAAAGAATCTATGATGGTGTAAAATATCCAGAGAAATTAAGAGTCTGCTTCGATACTTGTCATGTGAGCGACAGCGGCTTAGATCTGTCTGGAGAAGGATTTGAAAATGTCATTGACCAGTTTGATAAGACGATCGGCAAAGACCAGATCGCAGTCTTTCATATCAATGACAGTAAGAATGTGATCGGTGCAGGAAAAGACCGTCATGAAAATCTTGGATTTGGAACGATCGGATTTGAGACGTTAAATCACATCGTACATCACAAAGACTTTGAACAGGTACCTAAGATTTTAGAAACACCATACATTAAAGCGGAAGACAGCAAGAAATCCTATCCGCCATACAAATATGAGATTGAGATGTTAAAACAGGAACAATTTGATCCGCAGATGAAGGAAAAGATTTTGGAGGATAACCAGAAATGAAAGTAACATTTATTGAACATAGTAGTTTTATGGTTGAGATGGAACAAAATGTTCTGCTGTTTGATTACTATCAGGGAGAAATTCCGTCATTTGACGGCAGTAAGACTCTCTATGTCTTTGCATCACACAGTCATGCCGATCATTATGATCCAGCAATCTGGAAACTAAAAGAACAGTATAAAGATATTCATTATATTCTTTCTGATGATATCAAAGATAACGAAGGTGCAGTCGTTATGAAAGCACATGAAAAAAAGGAAGTTGCCGGAATCAAAATAGAAACTTTAAGATCAAACGACATGGGAGTAGCATTTCTTGTGAAAGTGGAAGGAAAGACAATCTACCATGCAGGTGATCTTAACTGGTGGCATTGGAATGGAGAATCAGAGGAAGATAATGAATATTACAAGAAGACCTTTCAGGATGAGATGAAATATCTGGAAGGAAAGAAGATCGATCTTGCATTTATGCTCCTTGATCCAAGACAGGAAGATAAGTATTGCTGGGGAATGAATTATTTCTTAGAACATACGGACAGTAAAGTTGTATTCCCAATGCATTGCTTTGAGCATTACAACATCAACCATCATTATTTAAACTGTGAAGATGGGCGCAGATGGAAGGATATCGTCAGAGATATCACAGGTGCAGGTCAGGTATTTGAAATCTGATTCCACTGACTGATCAGCCGTTCTAACGAATAAGAAGCATTCGCAGGGCTTGTGGAAGGCAGTTTCACAGCTTCAAATCCAGTCACTTTTTCACAATATTTATGATAAAGTTTATAAGCAGTCCCACCGTTGGTATAAATCTGGCGAATTGGGGCTGTTTTTAAAATGAATGAAAAATCATTTGGCACTGCATTTTTAATACTGCTGTCGCTGGAACCTTCAATATCGCAAGAAGCGATCACATCCCAGATGGCAATGTTGTGTCTTAATAAAAACTCTTTTTTCTCCTCGATCGTTTCAGGCAGAGTATCCTCAAAGACTGCAGCAAGAACCTTCCAGAAACGGTTTTGCTTATGATGATAAAAAAACTGTCCCTCTCTGGACTTTACAGAAGGAAAAGAACCAAGGATCAGGATCTTTGATCGGTCATCATATACGGGAGGGATTTCATGAATCACATGAGTCATTTCAAAATTTCCTTTCTTATCGTATTTTTCTACAAATTTCAACTTCTATTTTATCAGATGATGCAGACAGAAGAAAGTTTTCGTCAGAAACTGTAAAAACTTGCAGGGCGTTACCGCCATGGTATGACAAAATATTTTTTAGAGATTTTCTATAATTGCATTATGTATTTCATCGAAATGTTTTTGGAACAATGGATCATGATCGCGTTCCAGCTAAAATTACTGGAATGGATCATACATAAAAAGATGAAATTTTATAAAATATTTGCCGCATCCATCTTTGGAAGTTTTTCAGGATGTCTTATACTTCAGCTTTATGACGAAGATCATGGACTGAAATTGGGATTGATGATCATTTCCATTGTTATGACGGTAAAGATATCTTGTGCATTTCCAATGAAAAAAGCATGGAAATACAGCGTGTATCTTCTGGTGTTGAGTTTATTTACTGGTGGAATCTTTACAATGATAAAAAGCCAGATCATTCTGCCGTGGCTGATCCTTGCGACAGCCAGCTGCATGCTTGTAAGGTATTTGTATGTATCAGCCGTAAAAGATATGAATCACGACAAAGAATCTTTTTATCAAGTGGAATTTACGATTCTGCATAAGAAATTAGAGGTTTGTGCATTCTTGGATACAGGAAATTTCTTATATGAACCAGTCAGTCAAATGCCAGTATGTATTCTGGAAGAAGAAACATTTTTGAAGTATTTTCATGAGCCGTTGTTCAAGATGATAGAAAAACAGGAAGCAGAGGGCATCCGCATGATCCCATATCAAAGTGTTGGAAGGGAACATGGGATGATGCCGGCAGTGATGGCAAATGATATGAAAATCACGAAAGAGGACCGGATAATAGAACACAAAAAGGCAGTGATCGCCATTTCCAAAGTATCCCTTTCCAAATGGGGAGCTTACGAAATGTTACTACATCCGGATCTGATCAAAAATGGGAGGTAATGATTGTGTTAAAGTTGAGCTTGGTAAGTGGAAGAAGGACATTTTTTGGAAGAGGAAATGAGATTCATTATATTGGGGGAACGGAGATACTTCCGGCACCGCTTGATACAGCGGAAGAGCAGAAAATGATCCATATGTTAGGAACTGTCAATGAAGAAACGGCAAGAAGCATGCTGATCGAGAGAAATCTACGATTGGTTGTATACATAGCAAAGAAATTTGACAACACGGGAATCGGTGTGGAAGATCTGATTTCGATTGGTACGATCGGTCTGATCAAAGCAATCAATACATTTAACCCAGCAAAGAAGATCAAACTTGCGACTTATGCATCCAGATGTATCGAAAATGAAATTTTGATGTATTTAAGAAGAAATAACAAGACAAAGATGGAAGTATCCATCGATGAGCCATTAAATGTAGACTGGGATGGGAATGAATTATTATTATCCGATATCCTTGGAACCGATGAAGATATCATTTACAAGGACTTAGAACATGAAGTAGATAAGAAACTTCTGACAAGAGCCATGACGATCCTTACGGACCGCGAGAAAATGATCATTGAATTAAGGTTTGGGATCAATCAAAAAGAAGGAAAAGAAAAAACACAGAAAGAAGTCGCTGATATGCTTGGAATTTCACAATCTTACATATCAAGACTGGAGAAAAAGATCATCAAACGCCTGAAAAGAGAAATGATCAAGATGGGATGTGTATAAATTTACAGAAAAATTAAGAAAATGTTCACTTTCTGCTGAAAAAAATATGATATGATAAATGTGGAAGAAAAAAATAAGGAAACGATCATACTTAGGAGGCAGAAATGAAAATGAAGAGAAGTGAAAAACTAGGAATGCTTACCGGATTGGTTGTTGGGGTACTCTTATTGCTGATCAGCGTGTTTATGATATTTCAGACAACATGTAAGGTCTGGGGAAGTCAGATTACACCAACGCAGGCAGAAAAAAATGGACTAGAGAATAGTTTCCGTTATACAGATGGGAAGCTCAAATCTACGACAGAACGTATGACAAGAAGTTTAACAAGAGTTGTCAAACCATCTAATGCAACAGCACAGGGAATTGACGTAAGTTATCATCAGGGAACGATCGACTGGGAGAAAGTTAAGAACAGCGGTCAGGTTGATTTTGCGATCATCCGTTGTGGAATTGGAATGGATCAGACGAACCAGGATGATACACAGTGGGAGAACAATACTAGTGAATGTGAACGCTTTGGAATTCCATATGGAACATTTTTATATTCCTATGCAGACACTGTAGAGAAAGCACGCAGTGAAGCACAGCATGTAGTCCGTTTGGTACAGGGAAAGAATCTGACATATCCAATTTATTATGACATGGAAGATAACTCTGTGATGAATAAGATTGATTCAAAGACAGCAGGAGAAATCGCACAGACATTTTTAAATACATTGGAAGCCAATGGATATAAGAATGTAGCAGTTTACAGCTCTAAGTCATTATTTGAGACAAAGCTGACAGCAGATATCTTTAACCGTTATCCAAGATGGGTAGCACATTATAACGATACCTGTGGATATCAGGGAAGCTATCATATGTGGCAGTATACAAACAAAGGTCAGATTGATGGAATTACAGGAAATGTTGATTTGGATTATAAGATTGGAAATTGGACATCTGCAGGGTATACGCCAGCACCAGCAACACCAGTAGCACCAGCAACACCAACGACAGCTGTTAAGAAAACAACCGTAAGTAAACCCAAAGCAACAACGATCAAGAGCTTAAAGAAGAGAGGAAAGAAAGCGGTCAAGATTACATATAAGAAGGTTTCAGGAGTCAGTGGATACCAGATCTATATGTCCACAAAGAAGAAATCAGGATATAAAAAGATCGCAACACTTTCCTCTAAGAAATCATCTTATACCAAAGGAAAACTAAAAAAAGGAAAGAAATATTATTTTAAGGTCCGCACAATGAAAAAAGTATCCGGCAAGTACAGATACAGCAGTTTTTCCAAAGTAAGATCGATCAAACGATAAAAAATATCAATGCGGCATCGAAAGCATGAGAATAAGCTTTCGGTGCCGTATTTTTATGCAAAAATCAAACCGACCCCCTTTTCAATCTGTTCCATTTGTAGTAGCATAAAGGATATCAATGAATAGAAAAAAGGAGATTTTGTTAAAGGTTTATGAATAATAAATATACGATCATCAAACAAGAATCTATTGAAGAATTAAATGGAACAGGATATATTTTAAAGCATAATAAGACGGGAGCCAGAGTGGTTGTGATCTCCAATGAAGATGATAACAAGGTATTCCAGATCGGATTCCGTACACCACCACAAGATGATACAGGAGTTCCTCATATCTTAGAGCATTCCGTACTTTGTGGCTCCAGAGAGTTCCCAATGAAGGATCCATTTGTGGAATTGGTCAAAGGATCACTGAATACATTTTTAAATGCAATGACTTACCCAGATAAGACTGTTTATCCGGTTGCAAGCCAGAATGATAAAGATTTCTTTAATCTGGTGCATGTTTATCTGGATGCTGTATTTTATCCAAATATCTATAAGAAGCCAGAGATCTTAAAGCAGGAAGGATGGCATTATGACCTGTTAAGCGAAGATGCTCCTCTGACATATAACGGAGTTGTGTTTAACGAGATGAAAGGAGTCTTCTCATCTCCAGACCAGCAGCTTGCACGTATCATTCAGAAGTCTTTATTGGAAGACACACCATATGGGTTTGAATCAGGCGGAGATCCAAAGGCGATCCCAGATTTAACTTATGAGATGTTCCTTGATTTCCACAAGACTTATTATCATCCATCCAACAGCTATATTTATCTGTATGGGGATATGGATGTTGATGAATACCTGACATTTATCGATGAACATTATTTAAAAGATTTCGATAAGAAACAGATCGATTCATCATGGGAGAAACAAGAACCATTTACAGAAGTAAAACGAGTGGAAGAATATTATCCAGTCGGGGAAAATGACTCCGAAGAAGAAAAGACTTATTTATCCTACAATGCAGTGATCGGAGACAGCTTGGATGCAAAACTTTACTTAGGATTTGAGATCTTAAACAGAGTATTATTCGATGCACCTGGAGCACCAGTGAAGAAAGCTTTGATGGATGCACAGATTGGAAAAGATATTCAAAGTTCTTATGATAATGGGATCATGCAGCCAGTATTTTCTGTGATCGCACAGGAAGCAAGGGATGATCAGGAAGATGAATTTGTTAAGATCTTAGAAAAGAACTTAGCCAAGATCGCAAAAGAAGGAATTCCAAGAAGAAATCTTTTAGCAGCATTTAATTACTATGAATTCAAATACAGAGAAGCAAACTTTGGACGTTTTCCAAAGGGATTGATGTATGGACTTCAGATGTACGACAGTTGGTTATATGACGATGAGAAACCATTTATCCATATCAAGACAAATGAGATCTTCAAACAGTTAAGAGAAGAGATCGAGAATGGCTATTTTGAGAATCTGATCAAAGAATATCTGATTGATAATAACCATAAAACGATCGTGGTGATGAAGCCAAAGAAAGGCTTACAGAAGATCAAAGATCAGGAAGAAGCGGATAAATTAAAGGCTTACAAAGATTCTTTATCCGAAGAAGAAGTAAAGAAATTAGTCGAAGAGACGAAACAGTTAAAAGCATCACAGGAAGAAGCATCTACAAAAGAAGAATTAGAGAAGATTCCAGTGATCGACATTGAAGATATCAGAAAAGATGTCAAACCATTATCCAATGTGGAATCTGAACTTGGTGGTGTGAAAGTATTATGGCATCAGTATTTTACAAACAAGATCGCTTACGTCAAGCTCGCATTTGATATGAGTCATGTGCCAATGGATCTCGTGCCATATGCATCATTTTTAGCAGAGATCTTAACGATCGTTGATACAACACACTATAGTTATCAGGAATTAGGAAACGAGATCAGCATTGAGACAGGTGGCATCAGCGCAACAATGGATGTTATGCCAACGGATGTGCATGAATTTCTTCCAATGTTTATCTTAAAGACAAAATGCTTCTATTCTAATATCGAAAAAGCATTTGATTTATTAAAAGAAGTGGCATTTGAAAGCAAATTAGATAATAAGAAACGACTAAAAGAGATCATCGGACAGATTTATACAAACCTTAAGATCACATTGACAGAGACAGGACACAAGAGTGCGGCAAACCGTGCAATGTCTTATTTCTCAGAATATGCAGCATACCGTGAAGCAATTCAGGGGATCACGATGTATGAGACTGTGAAGAAATGGTATGAAGATTTCGATGAAGAATATGACAATATCGTCAATGGTTTAAAAGAAGCTGCAAAAATGATCTTTGAAAAACAAAATATGACGATCAGTTATACAGGAAAAGAAGAAGCACCTGAGTTCATGAAGGCAGAAGTGGAAAGCTTTATCGAAGGATTATATGAAGACCAGAAACAAGGTGAGAAAGTCAAAGTTACATGCACAAAGAGCAATGAAGGATTTGCAACTGCAGGTGGTGTTCAGTATGTGGCATGCGCTGGAAACTTTAAGGATGCAGGACTTGAGTATACAGGAGCGTTAAAAGTGCTTCAGATGATCTTCTCCTATGAATATCTGTGGATTCAGATCCGTGTCAAAGGTGGTGCGTATGGATGCATGTGCAGTTTCTCAGATCAGGGAGATTCTATGTTTGTGACATACCGTGATCCAAACCTTTCTGAATCTTATAAAGTATACGACGAGGCAGCAGATTATGTGGCAGATTTTGATGCAGATGATCGTGATATGAAGAAATATATCATTGGAACGATCGGAAGTATGGATATGCCAATGGAAGCTGTTGATATGGGGGCAAGAAGTTTTCATGCATATTTCTTAGGCAAGACAGAAGCTGATCTTCAGAAGGTCAGAGATCAGGTATTATCCTGTACACAGGAAGATATCAGAGCGTTAGCACCGATCGTTAAAGCAGTAGTAGAAGCAGGAAACCGCTGCTGTATTGGAAATGAAGAGAAGATCGATCAGAATAAAGAATATTTTGATGAAGTAAAACATGTACTATAGAGAAAACAGGGAAAGGACAATTTATGGCAAATGAATTTAAATCCGGTTTTGTAACATTTATCGGACGACCAAACGTTGGAAAGTCAACATTAATGAACCGTCTGATCGGACAGAAGATCGCGATTACATCAAGCAAACCGCAGACAACAAGAAATCGTATCCAGACAGTGTACACCGATGAAAGAGGGCAGATCATCTTCCTTGATACACCAGGGATCAACAAGGCGAAAAATAAACTTGGAAACTATATGTTACAGGTTGCAGAACGCACATTAAATGAAGTCGATGTCGTACTTTGGTTAGTAGAACCAAGTACGTTCATCGGTGGTGGTGAAAAATATATCATTGAACAGTTATCTAAGATCAAAACACCGATCATTTTAGTCATCAACAAGATTGATACAGTAGAAGAAAAAGACATCTTAGAAGCAATCGATACATACAAAGATGTATGTGAATTTGCAGAGATCATCCCGGTATCTGCATTGAAAGGCAAGAATACGGATGATGTCATCGACAGTATTTACAAATATTTAGATGAAGGTCCAATGTACTTTGATGAAGATACGATCACAGATCAGCCAGAGAGACAGATCTGTGCGGAATTGATCCGTGAGAAAGCTCTTCGTCTGTTAAGTCAGGAGATCCCGCATGGGATCGCTGTTGTCATTGATGCGATGAAAATCAGACGTCATGGACATATCGTGGATATCGATGCAACGATCGTATGCGAGAGAGATTCTCATAAAGGGATCATTATCGGAAAACAGGGATCTATGCTTAAGAAGATCGGTACACAGGCAAGGATCGAGATGGAAAATCTTCTGGATATGAAAGTAAATCTTCAGTTATGGGTTAAAGTCAAGAAAGACTGGAGAGACAGCGATATGCTGCTTAAGAACTATGGATATGATAAGAAAGAAGTATAAAGATGTCACAAGAGATCAAAGTGACGGGAATGGTCTTACAGGCTGGCAATATTGGGGAGTATGATAAGCGGATCGTACTTCTTACAAAAGAACGTGGAAGGATCTCGGCATTTGCAAGAGGTGCTAAAAAAGCAACCAGCCAGTATGCGGCAGCCTGTCAGCCATTTACGTTTGGAGAGTTTTCTTTATATGAGGGAAAAAATTCTTTTAATCTGATGTGGGCAGGGGTTGAGAATTATTTTGATACTCTGAAAAAAGACCTGGATCTCATTTATTATGCGAGTTATTTTTGTGAACTTGCATCCTACCTGACAAGGGAGAATAACGATGAGTTAGAGATCTTAAAATTACTCTATCAGACACTGCGTGCATTAGAAAAAAAGACGATTGATATTGAATTGGTCCGCTGTATTTATGAGATTAAGATCCTTGCATTATATGGAATCGGAATCGAAGCATCCAGATGTGTAAAATGTGGGAGCAGGGAAGATCTGATCTGGTTTGATGCAAGAGAAAGCGGAGTGGTATGTAACAAATGTGAACATGGGAAAGTGAAAGTAAGTCCTGCAACATTATATACACTTCAGTACATTCTTTACAGTTCGATCGAGAAGCTTTATACCTTTAAAGTCAGTGCGGATGTTTTATGGGAATTAAAAAAGATCATTCGCGAATATATGCGTTATCATGTGAATCATGAATTTAAATCTTTGTTATTTTTATAAGATCAGATTTTAACGAAAAAGAGTGAATAAAAAAAGAGCCGGTCATACGGCTCTTTTTATGTCTGAGATATGTAATCTATTTGCATAAAATGCGAAGAACTTTAACAAATTTTTCTTTGTCGTCTGTAGAGAATTTTTCCAATAGACGAAGAATTTCTTTGTTCAGTACATCATCTTTTTCACCATTCTCATCTGATTCTGGACGAAGAAGATAATCAATAGATACATTCAGAAGTTTTGCGTAATAAGATAGTACACGAAGGTTCATCTTTACGCGGTCATTTTCAATGTTGCTGATGAATGCAACTGTTACATCGAGTGCATCAGCGATCTGTTCTTGAGTGTACCCTGCCTGCTTACGCAGAGTTTTCATTCTTTTACCAACATTGGTATAGTCAATTTGATACATGGTTATAAATTCCCTTTCTTCATATCTCATATAATAACATTAAGTATTATAATATAAAAAATTATAAAAAGTAATATTCATTCAGTATATTTGATATATTTTCAAGTGTGAAGCTTTTGAAATATACCTTGAAAAATTACTTATTACAAGATACAATATTATAATAATACAAAAATTTGAAGAGGTAAAGGCTATTATGAAATTATCAATGGAGAAAATCGTTAACCTTGCCAAGGTACGTGGATTTGTATACAGCGGTTCAGAAATTTATGGAGGACTTGCTAATACATGGGACTATGGAAACCTTGGTGTAGAACTTAAGAACAATGTAAAGAAAGCTTGGTGGAAGAAGTTCATTCAGGAAAGTCCATATAATGTAGGAATTGATGCTGCAATCTTAATGAACCCTCAGACATGGGTTGCATCAGGACATCTTGGTAACTTCTCAGATCCATTAATGGATTGTAAAGAATGTCATGAACGTTTCCGTGCAGATAAACTGATCGAAGATTATATGCAGGAACATGGAATGGAGATCGAAGGATCTGTGGATGCATGGTCCAAAGAAGAGATGGAAAGCTTCATCAATGAGCATGATGTTGTATGCCCAACTTGTGGAAAGAAGAACTTTACAGAGATCCGTCAGTTCAACCTGATGTTCAAGACATTCCAGGGTGTTACAGAAGATGCGAAGAATACAGTTTACTTACGTCCTGAGACAGCACAGGGAATTTTTGTAAACTTCAAGAATGTTCAGAGAACATCAAGAAAGAAGATCCCATTTGGAATCGGACAGATCGGTAAATCTTTCCGTAACGAGATCACACCAGGAAACTTCACATTCCGTACTCGTGAGTTCGAACAGATGGAATTAGAATTCTTCTGTGAACCAGACAAAGATTTAGAATGGTTTGAATATTGGAAGAATTACTGCATCAACTGGTTACAGACACTTGGAATCAAAGAAGATGAGATGAGAGTGCGTGACCACGAGAAAGAAGAGTTATCTCACTATTCTAAAGCAACATCCGACATTGAATTTATGTTCCCATTCGGATGGGGTGAATTATGGGGTATCGCAGACCGTACAGATTATGACTTAACTCAGCATCAGAATACATCTGGTGAAGATTTAACATATTTTGATGATGTGAACAAAGAACGTTACATCCCATATGTGATCGAACCTTCTCTTGGAGCAGATCGTGTAACACTTGCATTCTTATGCTCTGCATATGATGAAGAAGAATTAGAAGGCGGAGATACAAGAACAGTTCTTCATTTCCATCCAGCATTAGCACCTGTTAAGATCGGTATCTTACCATTATCTAAGAAGTTAAGCGATGGTGCTATGAAGGTTTATGAAGAATTAGCGAAAGAATATAACTGTGAATTCGACGAACGTGGTAATATTGGTAAGCGTTATAGAAGACAGGATGAGATTGGAACACCTTACTGTGTAACATTCGATTTCGATTCTTTAGAAGATGGAGCTGTTACAGTTCGTGACCGTGACACAATGGAACAGGAACGTGTTAAGATTGAAGATCTGAAAGCATATTTTGCAGAAAAATTTGCATATTAATAAGAATGAGAATCCGGGGGAATATCAATATCTCTCCGGATTTTTTCATAGGATATAGAATGAATGATGGAGGGCAGGATGATGAACAAAAACTATGATTTTTCTTACACACAGGACAGGGAATTATCCTGGTTGAAATTTAATGAGCGTGTTTTAAGAGAAGCAGATAAAAAGAACGTTCCTATTTTTGAACGTCTGAAATTTTTAGAGATATTTACGAACAATCTGGATGAATTTTTTATGGTCAGAGTGGGCAGCATTCATGAAATGAGTCTGATCCATGATAATCACAGAGATATCCGTTCGGATCTGACCCCAGAAGAACAGTTAGATGAGATTGCAAAACATGTCAGACCACTGTATGAATTAAGAGATAAGATCTTTGCAAAAGTATCCAGAGAACTAGCAGACAAGAAGATCAAACGCTGTCAGATCGAGGAATTAGAAAAAGAGGAAAAGAAAAAATTAAAGACATATTATGAGGCGATGATACTGCCAGTACTTTCTCCGATCGTGATCGGGAAACAGCATCCATTTCCTCATATTCCGAATAAAGTATTGCAGATCGGATTGATCTTAAAGAAGAAAGAAAAGATCTCTTTTGGGATCATTGGACTTCCAAAAGATGTGGAGCGTATGATCTTTCTATCAGGGGAAGGAAGAAGATATGTACTTTTAGAAGACATCATTTTGTATTTCTGCGATGAATTATTTGAGAATTATACGGTAGAAGAAAAGGCAGTTTTATGTATTACAAGAAGTGCTGATATCAATCCAGATGATGAGATTTATGAATCAACGGATGATTATCGTACACATATGAAGAAGATCATTAAGATGAGGGCCAGATTAAAACCAGTTCGCTTAGAAATTGAGGGCAATCGTCATAAAGAAATTAAAAAATACCTCTCAGAACGTTTAAATATTTCAGAACAGGACATCTTTAAAAGCCAGGCGCCGTTGGATTTAAAATATGTTTACAAGCTGACAGATAAAGTGTCAAAAGAAGAGAGAAAAAATGGATGCTATCGTCCATTTGTACCAGCGTTAAACAGAGATTTTATTCCAGGAGTCAGTGTGACAAAACAGATTCTTGAGGAAGATAAATTATTATCCTTTCCGTTTGACAGCATGGATACATTTATTGAATTATTGAAAGAAAGTGCAAAGGATAAAGAAACTCTTTCTATCAAGATCACCATTTATCGTTTGGCAAGGCAGGCAAGGATCGTCAAATATCTATGTGAGGCAGCGGAAAATGGAAAAGAAGTTCTTGTATTGATGGAACTTAGGGCAAGATTTGATGAAGAAAATAACATCAATTATTCTGAAATCTTAGAAGAAGCTGGTTGTAAGGTTATGTATGGAATGGAAGATTACAAAGTTCATTCTAAAGTTTGTCTGATCACGAAGAAAAACAGTCGTGGAATTTATTACATCACACAGATCGGAACAGGAAATTACAATGAAAGTACATCGAAATTATATACAGATTTAAGCCTTATGACAGCATCCGAAGAAATTGGACATGATGCATCTGTTTTCTTTCACAATATGGCAACATTTAATCTTCAGGGAACGTATGAACATCTTCTTGTGGCACCATCAAGTCTTCAGGATGGGATCATAAAAAGGATCGAACGTGAAAAAATGAAAGCAGAAAGCTTTCAGCCATGTGGGATCTTTATGAAAATGAACTCTTTAACAGATCGTAAGATCATCGATGAGTTATCGAAGGCGTCAAATGCAGGAGTTCCGATATTTCTGCTGATTCGTGGAATCTGCTGTATTCGTCCTGGAATCCCAGGGAAGACAGAGAATATCCGTGTAGAAAGCATTGTCGGAAGATTTCTGGAACATTCAAGGATTTATGCATTTGGAGTTGGAGATGATACAGAGATTTATATTTCATCTGCGGATATGATGACAAGGAATACAAGAAGAAGAGTTGAAGTCGCAGCACCGATCTATGATCCAAGGTTAAAACAAAGAATCCTGAAGATGATCAATGTGATGAAGCAGGATAACATTCAGGCACAGGTACTGCTTTCCAACGGAGAATATACAACTAAGAAAAAACGTGAAGATAATATGAATTCACAGATCCACTTTTTAAATGAAGCAAAAAGACTTGCTCCAAAAGAGAAGACACAAAAACAAAATCTTTTCTATCAGGTAAAGGGGATATTTTTTGGAAAGAAAAAATTAAGAAAAAAATAGCTCGCAATTTATCTATAAAATAGGGTATACTATATCTGACTAAAATGCCAGCATTCAAGGAGGGATAGAACCATGAGAAAAATTATTTTTAACAAAAAGTTTTTAGCTGTTGTAGGAATCTGCTTATCTGTAGCAGGAGGATTTGCAATCAAACAGAAGATCACGACCAAAGCTTCTGACCACAGTTTTGAAGTCAATGGAATGAATGTCAGCATTCAGCAGTGTGAAGGAAAATCTGAGGAGATCATGGAAGAAGATCTAGATGAAACGATCTCCAATGAAGTAATGGCACTGGAAGAAAAAGGACATAATTATGAGATCGGAGATACGATCGAGACAGAAGAAGTAGCATTTGTACCAATGACAAAAGAAATTGATGATGAGACAGCATACAATGCATTTGGGACGATCACATCAAAGAGCGGAAATAACTATGTTATTGTCGTGAAATCAGAAAAAGAACTGACACAGGATAATTTAGAGACTGTTGCTGAAGCAGTCAAAGAACAGGTAAAATAAAACATATGATCGTGGAGGCAGAGATGATTTTAATTAAGAATGCAAGAGTGATGGATCCAGAAAGCGGATTCGATCAGGTAACAGATATTTTATTAGACGGGAAGAAGATCAGACAGATCGGTAAGGTAAATGATGTTTCTGGCATCGAACAGGTCATTAATGCTTCCGGGATGATCGCAGCCCCTGGATTGATCGATGTACATGTACATTTTCGTGATCCGGGATTTACATACAAGGAAGATTTACAGACAGGTTCTGCTGCGGCAGCAGCTGGTGGATTTACAACGGTAGTATGTATGGCGAATACAAAGCCTGTCGTGGATTCTGTGGATATTTACAAAGAGATTGAAGAGAGATGTGAACAACTTCCGATCAAAGTATGGCAGGCAGCAGCTGTGTCCAAAGGATTTGAAGGAAAAGAATTAACAGACATGGATGCACTTTACGAAGCCGGAGTTCGTGGATTTACAGACGATGGAATTCCGCTGATGGATGAGAAGCTCGTAGAAGAAGCCATGAAGAAAGCTAAAGAATTAGATGTACCGATCAGTCTTCATGAAGAAGACCCTGCATATATTAAACAGCCGGGAGTCAATCAGGGGAAAGTCTCCGAGCAGTTAAATTATGGCGGAGCTTCTTACATGGCAGAAGCCGTAATGGTAAAGAGAGACTGTGAATTAGCAGTCAAAACAGGAGCGAAAGTCGATATCCAGCATATCAGTTCTGGTGTTGCTGTAGATTATGTCAAAGAAGCCAAAGACAGGGGTGCGAATGTTTACGCAGAGGCATCTCCACATCATTTTACACTGACAGAAGAGGCCGTATTAAAATACGGAACACTGGCAAGGATGAATCCGCCGCTGCGAACAGAAGAAGACCGTCAGAGGATCATCAAAGGATTACAGGAAGGTACGATCGAGATCATTGCGACAGATCATGCCCCACATTCCAAGGAAGAGAAAGACAAACCATTAGATCAGGCACCAAGTGGAATTACAGGGATCGAGACATCGCTGGCACTTGGAGTCACAGAACTTGTGGAAAAAGGATATCTTTCTATGATGCAGCTTCTCGAGAAGATGACGATCAATCCTGCAAAACTATATAATATGGAACAGGGAAGACTTCAGGAAGGAAAACTTGCCGATGTTGTCTTATTTGATCCAGCGGAAGAATGGGAAGTGAAGGAATATAAATCCAAAGCAACAAACTCTCCATTTACAGGATGGAAATTAAAAGGAAAAGTAAAATATACGATCTGTGACGGCAAGATCATAGAATTATAATGTATACAAGAAGAAAACAAAATCATTAAGAATTATGTAGAAGAATCTTAAGATTTTGTTTTCTTTTTTGATGCATTTCTTTTGTATAATAAAGTTGAAAACAATAAGACAGGAGACAATAAGAGAATGAGGAGGAATCAAGATGAGAAAGTGTGGAAAAGGTATTTTACTATTAATGAGTGCTGTTATGGCAGCATCGTTATTTACAGGGTGTGGGAAGGATAAGAGCAGTCAGGCACAGAAAAATGAAGTCTATGCAACGATCAAAAAAAGAGATCAGTCAGCATCTGCAGCACAGATCTGTGCTTGGCTCTCTTACAGCGTAAAAAATAACGATCTGTTTCAAAATGAAATGATGGAATTATCATATTGCTCGGACAATCTAGCAGTATTTTCAGACTCTGTCGGAAGTGTGATCTATGATAGAACAAAGAAGAAAGTCATTGCTGCGGTAGATCTTGACAAAATCGGATGTGATCATTTCTACAGTGAAGGAGATGAAGAGAATCCAGGACTTGAGACGGCTATAAAGGTGTCAAAAGATCAGCAATGGATGATCATTTACAATCAATTACAAGGAAAAGTGAACGGAAATATTTATGCATATTCGCTTAAGCAGTGCGATAACATGAAACTTGCAAAAATCACACCATCCAAACAGATCAGTGAAAAAGACAAATTGTACCAGACGATCATCAAAGAGTATAAATATGCACAAAAAGAATCTGACAGCATATCTGGAAAGATCGGAGATAAGATCCGTGCAATGGATGTCTCAGCAAGTAAGTATGCATATCAGTGGAAAGATTCCAAAGGAATCAGGAAACAATCGGTGTTAGTGGTAGACAAAGACGGTCTAAAACTATATACTTTATCAGGAAAAGAAAACCAGCCAGACATACAAAGTGAAATGGTAGATCTTAAAACATCCGACAAAATAAAACTTAATACCAAACTTCCAGAATACGAATATACAGGGAAAGACTTAAGGATCAAGGCAGTCTTTGATGAGACAAAAAAGAGATTTGACGAAGATAAAGAAGAAGGACTTGTTACAATCCCAATGCTGAATATTTATAAGATCGTTGAAACAAAATCCGGAGCAGAAGTTTATGCGAACTTCTGGAGTGAAACATATTATCGTTATGGAAGCCTGTTAAAGAACTACTCTGGTGGAAGTTATCCAGGGGTCATGTATCTGAAGAAAACAAAAGACGGCTATCGAGTAATCAAGACAAGATACGCAAAAGATGGAGCATTTCTGGAGAAATCGATCTGGAAGTTATGTAAAGGATATCCTGATGTTGCAGTAAGGATGATGAAAGATTCCGTCACACAAAATCAGAGAAAGAAAGTCTTACAAAAATATGTTAGTCAGAATAAATTAAAGATCAAAGCTTACAAAGAATATGGATGGCAGTATGTAAATTTATAAAGAAGGAGTAAGTAAAGAATATGAAACTTACATTGAAAAAAACGATCGCAAGTATCTTGTGTATTAGTATGATTCCATCTATGATGACAGGATGCAAAAAGGAATCGACATCATACAGCCATACAGATTTTGCAATGGGAACTGTAACGAACATTACACTCTATGGAACAAGCGATGATCTGGAACAGACAGAACAAAAGATCATCGACATGGAAAAGAAACTTGAAAAACAACAATTGTCATGGAGATTAACAAGTTCCCAGGTTTCAAAAATCAATCAGGAATTAAAACAAAACAACGGAAAAACAAAAGTCACAGGGAATCTTAAAAACTGGTTGCAACAAGCGATCAAGATCAGCAAAGATTCCTACGCAGACGGAAGAAACACCGTAGACCCAACGATCGGAGCATTAACAAAACTCTGGGACTTCGAATCAAGTAATCCCAAAGTACCAGATGCAAGCAAGATCAAAAAAGCGATCAGCGGAGATTTATCAGAAAACAGCCAGCACGTCACAGTCAAAGACAACGGAGAGATTCTTGCATGCGACAAAAATACTAAAATAGACCTTGGAGCCTATGGAAAAGGAATCGGAACCGACGAAGCCATCAAGATAATCAAAAAAGACACAGAAATCACAGGAGCCATGGTAGCTCTAGGAGGAAGCATTGCAGTTTACGGAGAAAAATCTGACGGCTCCGATTGGAACGTAGGGATCCAAGACCCAAACGGCAAAGACGGAGAAGTCCTAGGAGGGATCAAAGTCAAAAGCGGCACAAGCATTTCAACATCTGGAGATTATGAAAAAACATTTACAGATAAAAAGACAGGCAAACGCTACTTCCATATCCTAGATTCTAAAACAGGATACAGTGTAAAAACAGACATCAGATCCTGCACGATCATCTGTAATTCAGGACTCAACGCAGACGGACTATCTACAGCATGTTTCAGTTTAGGAGTAAAGAAAAGCCAGAAATTGTTAAAGAAATATAATGCAAAGGCTGTTTTTGTAGATAAAAACAATAAAGTATATGTAAGCGATGGAGTGGAATTTACATTAACAGCAAAAGATTATAAAGTTTTGAATTTGTAGTGGCCAACTGTAGATTTCAAGTATATGATAAAAAATAAATAAACGATCGGAAGAGCAGCTAGAGAATTTTCCAATCGTTTATTTATTTTTTATCATATACCAGAAGTCTAAAGTGTGGACAAT
>ENA-ORTH01000126-ORTH01000126.1-human-gut-metagenome-genome-assembly--contig:-NODE-126-length-93377-cov-7.456205_pt1 | contig 93377 bp, 88 predicted proteins | sample MGYA00241914_ERZ509192 | MGnify/ENA primary metagenome ERZ509192 (study PRJEB26280, sample SAMEA2338826) | human gut metagenome | biome: human gut; feature: human-associated habitat; material: faeces...
AAAATGATATTTGGAGTTTATGTTGTTGGAAAGTCGTAAGCAGGAAGATAACTTCCAGTTGTCGGTGCAAATATAATGAATAGAAGTGTCCAGTACATTTTTTGTGATGGGTATTTTGGTGGAATCCACTTTTATTTATTTTTGAATAACAAAATTTTGAATCTGCAGCCGATAGAAGCAGATGGTTATAAAAAGCTTTTGATAACTATGAGTGCAAAAACAGATAGCTGCGAAAACTTATTATGAGCTAATAGCAAAATTTGATATTTTGTGATATTGAGGGTATGGGGAATCGTAATCTCCATTAAGTTCGTCAGAGAATCATAATCCAGAAATGGGATTTTGAGTTACTCTAGGCGATACTTGCTTTAGAAAATGATTTGCCATAATGAGTTAGAACATGGGAGGAGGAAGCGTTAAAAAAAGAGAGAGCCATAAGCAACTCTCTCTGTGATAAAATTAAAAAGTTATAGTATCAGTGATTCGGTAAGATTACAAAAATCCTTAACAGGAATATTTTCTTTAAGTGGTAAAGCTGTCTCTAAAAAGGTTTCGTCTGCAAATCTTTCGAGTTCAGAATCAAAATGTATAATTGAAGCATTTGTATTTAATTGGTATGGTGGAATTGTAACAAAATAATCATAATCTTCGTAAGAAGGAGTGGCGCAAGAAACTTTAATTTTTCCGTCCAATTTCAATTTTGCAAATTCTCCATAAATGGCAGTTAAGGCTTTTTTTCTTTCTTCATCAGAAGTAATTCTATCTACATATCTAATATACCAATAATCTATATTTCCCTCTTTTAATTCAATTAAATAATCGTATGATCTGGGTGTTCCAGATTTTATTGTCCATTCAACTTTATGCAGACTTGTCATCATGGAAAGTCCACGCATTAAAGTAGAAAAAAACTTTTCATGCACCTGAACAGTAGAGAGATCCAGAGAAAATCCATTGTCTGCAATTATCTTTTTTCGTTCCCGTATTTTCTTAGAAGAATATCCCGTTGCATCATATAATTCTTGGATAAGTTCTGGATCATCAATGGCTTTTGCAATTTTATCAATAGTGCTTTTATATGGTCTTCCAGATCGGGCACCGTTGAGCATTCGTGAAATGGTTGCATTATTTAAGCCTGTTTGTTCAGATAATTCTTTTTGTGTTTTTTTCTGTAAAATGATTTGAAGTATATTGATGAATCTTTCCTGATCGTAAACGCTGTCAGGATTTATTAGTGTGCCTGAATTTGATATAAATTCGTTCATTCAAATCTCCTCTTGACTTCTTTGACTTTGTATAAATTGACTTCTTGTATTTTATCTTATCAATTATATCCCTAAAAATCAATTTAAAACATAAAGAAATCAAAAAATGCTTTATTGATATTCTTGTAAAAGTCAAAGAAGTCAAAAACGTAATTGATATTTTGACATCTTTGTGTATAATGTAAATCAAGAAGTCAAAGAAGTCAAATGAATCAAAAAGAAAGGAAGGAGGGCTGTGGATTGAAATATAGGGTTGTTTCGATTTTGAAAGATAATAGACCACGTTTTTTGATTATTTCTGATATTGAAGAAATTGAAATCCTTCCATCAAAGTATTTGAAGCATCTGGATCAGATTAATGCTTCTCCGAATACTGTAAAATCCGCAGCTTTCGCACTTTCATATTATTACAATTTTCTGCAGGAGCAAATGATAAGATTGGATGAGATTACATTGCTATCCTATTCAGAGCAGAATAAACATTTTATTGATTTCTTGTATTGGGTTAAGAGTGGAAAGCATACTGAGCATAACACACAGACGAGCAATAAGACCTGCAATATGTATCTTGGTGCAGTCTTCAGATACTACCAGTTTTTGGCACTGGAAGATGTTTTGCCAATGCTTAAAGTCTTACGAGTAAAAAAAGTATCGTATTTTGACAGTATGGGAGTAAATCATCAAAATGCAGTGAATTCGTTTAAAGGTTTCTTCAAAGAAGAAGAACCTAATCTGGAAGAAATAACATCCGAAGAAATACAGGAACTGATAAATGCCTGTACGAATGATAGAGATCGATTGCTGATAGCAATGATGGCAGAAACCGGTCTTAGATTAGGGGAAATTCTGGGAATCCATTATACCGAAGATATTGATTTTGAAAGAAGGACGGTTCGGGTAAGGTATCGTGAATCCAATACCAACTTGGCAAGAGCAAAAAATGCAGAATATAGAATGGCTTTGTTAAGTAATACAACTTTTGAGTTCTTGGTTAAGTACATTTCTGATAACCGAAAAAGTCTGATGAACTCGGAGTATCTATTTACAAAATTGACAGGAAAAAACAAAGGAGAGCCATTAGATGCGGATTCTGTGTATAGCATGTTGAAAAGGCTATCCCAAAAAACGGATATCAATTCCCATCCGCATCAGCTCCGACACTATTTTGCGGAGGAAAGAAGAAAAGAAGGATGGGATTTGAATGACATTCGTTTTGCCCTGGGGCATAAGAAAGTTGAAACTACCATTAAATACTTGGGTGAAAATAATGAACGATTGATAGAAGCGACAGATCAATACTACTCAAATAATGAAGATTTATACCAAATTGCAGATTTTCTGTAAAAGGAAGGAGGGATTACCTTGGCAGTATTAAAAATTGTTCCGAAGTTATATCAGGAAAAAATATCTGAGAAATTAAAGGAAGAAATATCTTTAGTTACAAATGGAGAAGCAAAATACTATAACCGGTTATACAAATTTTTTCAGTATACCGATATACAGTGTACTGCAGATATTAACTATGAAACGAGAAAAATGTATATGGATTCTCTTGAAAAAGAGGATATTTCAGAAAAATATAAAGCGGAATTACTGAGCTTATTTGATCGTTTAAAAATAGAAAATATGCCGGATGTCTATTCACAAGGAAATCCCTTCTCTGTAGAACAGGAGTTTTTTAAGCAAGACAAATTGTTTTTGCTGTATGTCCCCAATAAGAAGAAAGCACAATCTTTCCGTCAGGTGGTTGATAAGAATGATTTGTTATGGGACTTAACGAGGATACATTCATCACAGTTGGTGCGACAGACAAAAATATTGCTGTGTGAAATTCTGAATATGGATAAGGTACAAAGACATCGAAGATATTTTTTAGAACCATTAAAAGCACTTATACGGTTTTGCGATAAGTACGGAATAGATGATATTGAAGAAATGGAACATGCAGACGAAAACAGATTTTATCTGTATTTAAACAAGGAGTCGGAAATTATAAAAAAACAGGCTTCTAAGATTGTTGAGTTTGCGAGAAGAACGTTATTTCTAACAGATTCAGAGACAAATTGGCAAGCGTGTATCTGGTATATGGATAGGTTTCAGTTTGATAAATCAAGAATCAATGCCAGTTCACCTGTTAAAAGCCTTTCATTTATTAATATTTACGAAAAAGAAAATCGTTGGTATTTACAATTATACGCAAAATATTTGGTCGGGATATCTGATCTGTCTTTATCAAATATCCGAAATACAATAAGTTTTATTTCACAATTTTTAAAATATCTGGATGGACAGAGTAAGAGAGTAACTGAACTGGAGATACAAGATGTAGAGGATTATGTGTCTGTTTTGGATAAGTCTGATATTAAGTATTCTACTTTTAACCGATATATCACACATATGCATACATTTCTACAGTTTTTGAAAATGAAAAATATTGAAGTGTTGAAGTTTTATCCGGAACGATTTTTAAAAAAAGGTTTTTCAGAACACAATGAAAGAAGTGTTCCAGAAAAAACAATTGCTCATCTGATTAAGGAGCTGCCAACATTCCCAGAGCATTTACAGTTGATGTATTTGATTTTGTTTTGCACAGGAATTAGGAAAAGCGAGGTTTGTACAATAAAATCGGGAGCCTTTTATTCACAAGGCAATGAGAATTGGATGCGCATATATCAAAGCAAAATGCGGAGGGAAAAAGTCATTCCTGTTCCTAGTTTATTGGTTGGACTGGTGAACGATTATGAAAAAAAGTACGGAATAAAAAATGGGGAGTATTTATTCAAAAATAAAAAAGGTGGTGCATTTTGTGGACAGACATTTTCAAATCAGATGATTCGGGAGTGTAAGGCTCATGGGATTGCCTGTGGAGATTATATCTTTAGAGCACACGATTACAGACATAACCTTGCAACTTCAATGTACGGAAATGGAGTTTCTATACAAGGGGTACGAGATTATCTGGGACATTCAAGTGAGAATATGACAAAACAGTATATTGATTTCATGCCGGAACGTATTGTATCGGCTGAAGATAAATATTTTTCTAGAAATCAGTCATTTAAATTGAAAGGAGTAGAAGATGATGAAAGGTAATATTAATTTGATTTCTTATGGCTGTTATCAACAAGCTACAGAAAAACAGTTGGCAGGGCTGAAATGGAAGGAAAACAGAGTGTATTACATATCAGAAATCCATAATGAAAAGATACAGGATGAGATTTATGGGTATATCGACGATAGATGTAGACGTTTATCATTATCAACGGTAGTAAATGATATTTACAGATTTGATCTGTTGAAAGAATTTCTGAATGAGAAGTGCACAAGTTGTAGCAGCATCACTGATAAAAAATGGGAAGAACTGGAGAGAAGTTATAAAGCATTTTTATATAAAAAAGGATTGGCGCTGTATGTTAGAAGAAATAGACCGGATAGGCGGAATGTTGAGCAACAAAGTAGCGCTCAGATTTCTTTTCTGAAAATGTATTATGAGTATGTTGTGAAGTGTAAAACAGCAGATATTCCAGAAAATAAAAAAGATATATGGGATATGAGAAAGTTGGATATTGTACCAAGGAGTAATCCGATTCGTGGAAGATATAGATTAGATTTTCGTGAGATCAGGCAGAAAGAATTTAAAGAGATAATAAAGAAAATATTGTATAGCCACTGCCAGACAAAAGCAATGGGTAGTATAAAAGGTGAATTGCGTGGATTCCGTCGGTTTGCTAGTTTCATGTATGATCGATTTCCAGAAGTAAAGCACTTTACAGAAATTAGCAGGGATATGATAGAAGATTATCTGGTTTATATAAAAACGGATACCGGTCTTACATCAGTCAGTTACACGACAGAGCTGTCGGTTTTGGATAATCTGTTGGATGAAATAGGGCGTGAACTGGAAATAGAAAATATATGCAACCTTTTTCTGTCCAGTGATTGCAGAGCATATGATAACGCTTTACCAGAAGCGTATTCAGATGCAGAAATCAGGAGATTTAATTGTGCATTAACAAAATTAAAGCCCCAGTTAGGCAGATGTTTAATAATACATCAGATGCTCGGTACAAGAATAGAGGATACGTTGACTTTGCGAAGGGATTGCTTATCTGAGAAATCTGGACATTATTTTATAACTATTATCCAGCAGAAAACAAGGAAATACAAAAGACCAGTCAGCGATCAGCTGGCAGAATTGATTAGAAAAGCAATAGAAGTTTCAGAAAAGGAGCATCCAGATTCAGAATATATTTTTCTGCAAGATAATGGAAAATTGTATACAGATTCAATGCTGAAATATCATGTAAATATCATGATTTATGAAAATGATATCAGGGATGATAATGGAAATTATTTTGAGTTTCGTACACATCGTTTTAGACATACTTTTGGAGTAAAACTTACAGAGATGAAATTAGATGATGATAGCATTGCAAGGCTGTTGGGGCATAAGGATACTCGAACAATACCACATTATCGGCGGTTAAGAAACGAAGCATTAGCGGAGGATACAAAGGCTGTACGAGATGAAATGAATGAATTATTAGCGCAATACAGGAGGGAAAAGGAAAATGCAGAAACACGATAAAATGGTAGCACTGGCGAAAGAAAAAAGTGCGGAAATGACGGAAACAGCAATAACAGCTATTGAAACAATGTATAGAAAAAATATAAAAATTTCAGTTGCTGAACTTACAAAACTAACAGGGCTTTCCAGAGGTTTTTTCTATAATAATCCGAATGTGAAACAGGTCATGATGGAATTGAAGGAAAAACAACAGGGAATGATATTGCGAAATCCTAAAAGTGATGCTATTGCAAAAGCACAGGAAGCACGGATTAAGAGTTTAGAACAGAAATTATCCGATAGTGTTCCGAAAAACGAATATGAAAGTCTTCAGAAAAAATATGAAGAATTACAGGTGAAATATAGTCAAATGAAAAAGGGAACACTGTTGAAGATGTACGACCAATTATAGGAAGAAAAGGAGAATATTTTATGCAGAACGAAATTTATGATGAGAAAAATGGACTTACTTATATGTTATGTGGTGATTATTATTTGCCAGAATTGACACTTACAGATATCGAACCAACTTATGGGAAATATGGGATGCTTCGTAAAAGCTATTTACAGGAACACAGAAAGGCAAAATATCAAATATTGTTGTTACAAGGAAAACTTGTCGAGCATTTGAATCAGATTGATGCAGAAGCAAGGGATAGGAAAGAACAATTAGTAAAACAGATGATGGAGAAACAAGGAATTACAGAGAAATTAAAAAGGCAGGACAACATGGAATGGACAAGGAGGATGAATACCATTTGTCATGATGCAGAAGAGATGATTTTGACGGAAATGATATACACAAAAGGATAATGAACTGCATTGGATAGCAAGAATTTTGCAGCCCGGATAGCAAAAAAGTGGAAGTCCGGATAGCAAAAAAATGGAAGTCCGGATGGCAAGATTCTTGCTGTCCGGAAAGATAAAAAAGTGAGGGATTAAAAATGTTGGTTAAGTACATAATAAAAGTGTTTTTATATTTAATTCTTGCAGTAATGACATTGATTCGCTGGCTATTAATAATTCCGATGATGTTGGGAAATATTTTGCTTTACTTTTTATCAATTATATTTATTCTGACAGGTGTTTTGAGTTATGGATTTGCATTGGAATCTGCAAGAGAATGTGGTCGAATGATAATAATTGGGATGGCATTTGGTGCAATACCAGACTTTGTCCCATTTTTGGGAAAAAGTTTAGAGACATTGGTTGCCAAACTGTTGAGTATGACAAATGAATGAGAAAGTCGATATGAAAGAGGGCTGTGAAAGGCTCTCTTTTCTTTTTGCAACTGTGGAGTGGCAAGATAATAACGTTATATACAGTGTATATTAAGTACAGATATTGTATTTCTGCATGATGGGAACATAGGGAGTCCATATAAAGGCATTTAACACCGGACATGACGGGAGCCTTAGTACCGGACATGCGAACAGTCCAAAGGATATGCTCGCAAGACTGGAGACAATGGTATTAATGGGAATGGATATTCCGCTTCCGGCGGTCAGAAGACAGATTGCGTCCGGGATTGATATCATTGTCCATTTGGGAAGATTACGGGATAAGAGCAGGAAGCTGCTGGCAGTTACAGAAGTGATGGGATACGAAGCCGGAGAAGTGATACTGAAACCATTATATACATTTGAAGAGACAGGAGAAGTACATGGGAAGATTCAGGGGATCTGGAGAAAAGAACGAGAGCTTGAAAATATCACAAAATTACTGGCAGCAGGCTGTAAAACCGGCAGAACGAATGAAAATGGCAGGGCAGACAGCTGCGCTTCTCGCACTGACTGCATGGCTCTATTATCGGGAAATCTGGGCAATGGTGTTTCTGATACCGGTCGGAATTCTGTATTACCGGATGAAGAAAAAGGAATGCGTGAGGAAAAAACAACAGGTGTTTCTTTTGGAGTTCAAAGAAATGATCCAGAGTCTCGCCGCGGGACTGAACACAGGATATTCAGTGGAAAACGCAGTGCGGGAGACGCAAAAAGAATTAATGATGGTCTATCCCAAAGAGGAAGTTATTTCTAAGGAACTGGCAGTCATGACAAGAAAACTGAGGCTTAGTATGTCGATGGAACAGGTATTTGATGAGTTCGCAAGGCGGGTAGATATGGAAGATGTACGGAATTTTTCAGTTGTATTTACAGCAGCGAAAAAAAGTGGTGGAGATATGATCGCGATCATTCGGAACACTGTGGATCAGATCAGCGGAAAAATAGAGGTAAAGAGGGAGATCGAAACACTTCTTGCGGCAAAGAAATATGAATATAAAGTAATGTCGATCATTCCCTATGCCATTATCGCTTATATGCGGCTGAGTTTTCCGGAATTTATGTCTTACCTGTATGGAAATGTATTAGGAATCGGGGTGATGTCTGTATGTTTGGGAATCTATTCCGGCGCATACGTGCTTGGTGTAAAAATGGTAGATATCGAAGTCTGAGCGTGGGTATTGCTGTGAGCATGTTTATTCTGGGGCTTACACTTCTGGCGGTGGATTTCGGACAGACACGGACAGCGATGAAAGATGGGTTGACAAGAAACCCATCCGGGAAAGGAAGCAGTATGCATGATCTGGAAGCGGTTATCGGCGATTCACAGAAAGAAAAACTGAAAATTGAAGTTGGAGAACAGGAATATACAAAACAGGATATGAAGAAATTTTTCCGGCGCTGTATCAGAAAAATTGAGAAGCAGATGCCGGGAGAAAATGAATCACTGGATCATGTAGAACAGGACCTTAATCTGATGACAACGCTGGAAGGAGAACCGGTGGAGATAAGCTGGGAATTATCGGAATACAAGGTTATGAATGTATATGGTGAGATCCAGAAAGAACATGTTCGGACAGACGGTACGCCGATCGAGCTTCATGCAGTACTGACTTATACGAAAGACCGGATGGAACAGGCAAGATACAGTTGTGCTGCAGTGATCTATCCGGAGTCACTCAGCGGAAATAAAAAAGAAACAGCAAGATTGAAAGAGAAAATTGAAGAAAAAGAAAAAGAGACACGGGAAAAGAAACGTTTTGTCCTGCCACAGACACTAGGGCAGAAAGCGGTGAAATATTACCGGGAGATGGATTACCGGGGACTGATCGTAATCGTGATGGGTATTCTTACGGGCGTGCTTTTGTGTGCACTGGAGAAACAGAAAGACGATGAAGCGAAAAAAGAACGGCAGAAGCAGATGCTTCTGGATTACCCGGAAGTTCTGAACAAACTGACGCTGTATTTAGGGGCAGGAATGACATTAAAACGGGCATGGTGGAAGATTGTAACAGATTATGAAGCACAGAGAGAAGTCTGGGGTGAACGTTTTGTATATGAAGAAATGAAGCAGACCTGTTATGAGATGGAAAGCGGCATCATGGAGTCAGAGAGCTATGAGCGTTTCGGCAGAAGATGTGAAAGGCAGGAGTATATACGACTCGGCGCACTGCTGTCACAGAATCTGCGTAAAGGTGGAAAAGGACTGGGACAATTGCTGAAAACAGAAGCCATACAGGCGCAGGAAGAACGGAAAGCACACGCAAAGAGAGCAGGAGAAGAAGCAGGAACGAAGCTGTTACTTCCAATGTTTCTGATGCTTGCAGTTGTTCTGGTGATTGTGATCGTACCGGCATTTTTGTCGGTGCAGTTGTAGGTATACTTAAAATGTAAATGGTGTGAAAGAAAAAGGGATACAAAAGTAAAATGAAAATATAAAAAGGAGCGGAAATTATGTGGAGATGGTATCGGTTGAAACAGGTTTTACAGGAAGAAGACGGAATTGGTGTAGTGGAGGTTATTTTAATTCTGGTCGTGCTGATCGGTCTGGTTTTAATTTTCAAATCACAGCTGACCAGTCTGGTAGAGACGATTTTCGAGAAGATCACCAGCGAAAGTTCGGGAATATAGGAGGATAGAATGATGGTGTCAGGTGCAAAAAAAGGAGAAGTGACAGCCTATCTTAGCCTGATATTTATTCTGTTTATATCATTTGTCGGGGGCATTATGGAAAGTGCCTCCGTACAGATGGCAAAAAATTACAGGCGTGCGGATATGAACCGGGCAATGGAGTCCGTATTTGCAGAGTATCAGAAAGAACTTCTGGATGAATATGAGATTTTTGCATTGGAAGCAACTTATGAAACAGGGACGTATGGCGAAAGAAATATAAAGAAACGGCTGGAATTTTATGGGGCTGAAGGAATGGAACAGTCTGTGAAACGGCTCAGCCTTTTGACGGATCATGGCGGACAGCCTTTTCTTGAACAGGTGGCGGTTTATATGGAAGAGAAGTATGGAATGGATAAAGTGAAAGACCTGACAGGAAAAAGCGCAGACTGGAAAACACAGGAAGAAGAAGCGGGAAAATGCGAAGAAAATGAGAAGAAACAGCAGGGAGAATTGGATCAGTTATTAGAAGAAAATGAAGGAGAACTTCCAGAGAAAGATAATCCGATTGCCCATGTAGCAGGTCTTAAAAAGTCGTCTCTTCCGGAATTGGTGATGCCGAAAGGAAAAGAAGTATCTGACAAGCAGATGAACCTGGCGGACACACTGGAATACAGAGGGAAAAGAGAGGGTTATGGTGACTTCTCGGATGTATCGGAAGGAATTGGAAAGTTAGATCATCTGCTTTTGGGAGAATATCTGATGGAACATTTCCCTGATGCAACAAAAGCAGGACAGAAAGGAGACCTGCTGGATTACCAGTTGGAGTATTTTCTGGAAGGAAAAGGAAGCGACCGGGAGAATCTGGAAGCTGTTGTAAAGAAACTGCTGATGTTACGTTTTGTTCCTAATTATATATATTTGCAGGGAAATGCTGCAAAAAAAGCAGAAGCGAAGGCGATGGCATTATCGCTTTGTGCGGTTCTTGCAGTTCCGGCGGTAACAGAGGCGGCAGCGCAGGTAATTCTTCTTGCATGGGCGTATGGAGAGTCGCTTGTAGATATACGAAGCCTGCTGGGAGGAAGGAAGATACCGCTTGTCAAATCAGATGAAAACTGGCAGTTATCTCTGGCAGGATTGTTGAAATTAGGTGAAGACGGAGATTTGAATGATGGAAAAGACTGCAAAGAAGGACTGGGATACCGGGACTATGTGCGCATGTTGTTATTTCTCACGAGTAAGGAGAAATTAGGACTTCGCGCACTGGATATGATCGAAGGTACATTGCGGGGGCGGTTCGGACTTGTTTTCTTCCGTGCAGACCAGTGCATCAGCAAGATAGAAATGAAAAGTACCTGTAAACTGCGGCGTGGGATTACTTATCAGTTTCCAACTTACTATGGATATCGCTAGGGGTGAAGACAGATGCTCTTTCGGACAAATAAAGAAAAACTTTTCATAGAACGAAGAAAGGAGAAGGATTCGTGCCATGATAAAAAATTATAAACTCCCCTTAAGACCTATCGAACGGACATCGTCTGAAAGAGTATCTGTCTTCACCTCTCGAAAAGGAAGTATCACAGTTGAGGCGGCTATAGCAGTGCCGATATTTTTCCTTGCAGTAGTCTGTCTTTTGTATTTGATGGAGATGATGGCAGTGCAGACGGCAGTGCGAAGCGGACTGCAGTACGCAGGAAAAAGGGCAGCGCAGGAATATGCCATAAAACCTTTTATGCAGACGAAGCAATTGGAAAAGGAAGTGATTGAAGGAATCGGTGCTGATCGGTTAGAGAGAAGTATTGTGGAAGGTGGCAGTGCAGGAATCGACTGCAGTCATTCGCAGATGTCAATACGGACAGGAATTGCGAATCTACAGGCGGAATACAGGATTCGTGTTCCAATTCCGATGTTTTCCATCCCTACGATTACATGTGGTGTGGAATTAAAGATCAAGGTGTGGACTGGTTATGAAAAAGAAGGATTTGGAGATCAGCAGAAAGAAACGGTATATATCACAGAAACAGGAATGGTTTACCACAGGGATTATCACTGTGCTTATCTGGATCTGACGATTAAGAGTGTGTCAAATGGACAACTGGATACTCTGCGCAACAGCAGTGGTGGAAAGTATCATCCTTGCGAGCACTGTCATCCGGCAAATGCAGGATCGGTATTTATTACCAATTATGGAAACCGGTATCACAGTTCTGTCTTGTGCAGTGGACTAAAGCGTACAGTATATGCCATTCCGGTGTCGGAGGCAGCAGGAAAAGGAGTGTGTTCAAAATGTGGAAAATAAGTCAGATGGTCTGCCTTGGGATTCTGGCAGGTATGTCTGTTACGGATTTATTATATCGGAAAGTGTCTGGAGAGCTTCTTGCGGCAGCGGGAATTGGAGCAGTCATTTTTCAGATATGCTATGGAAAATGTAATGTCTGGATTCTTGGCGGTGGAATTGCAGTCGGATTATGCTTCCTTGGGATTAGCAGACTGACAGGTGAAGGAATAGGATATGGAGACAGCATCATGATTCTGTTGCTTGGAATTTATCTGGGAATCTGGAAATTGCTGATTGTACTCTCTGGTGCATTTTTTCTTCTCGCACTGGCTGCGGTCGTGTTACTTAGTTATTACAGTATCCGGGGAAAGGGTATGGCGCAAGGAACTGTGGGGATGAAGAAAATTTCCCGTAAGTATGCACTTCCCTTTTATCCATTTCTGACATGTGGATATATATTGTATCTGGTCAGTTGGAAATAGAGCTGGGAGAAGACAAAGCTGAGAGGAGGCAGAAGTGTGAAAAGAAGAAAATTATCAGGAAGCATGACCGTAGAGATGTCTTTCTTAATGCCGATGATATTATTTCTGATCATGGGGTGTATTTTGGCGGTTTTTTACTATCATGATAAAAATATTCTTGGTGCGGCAGCATATGAGACAGCAGTGGTCGGAAGTACAAAAGCAAGGGAAAAAGATGGCGTAGAAGCAGGAAAATTACAGGCATTATATAGAGAGCGGATAAGAAAAAAATGCGTTTTATTTCCAACGAGTCGAGCAAATGTAACCGTCGGAAAAGAAGAAATAGAAGTGACGGTAACCGCGAAAAAAGGAAAATTCAAAGTAGCGGTCCGAAAATGTGCTGCCGTTACAGAACCGGAAAGGAAGATCCGGGAGAAAAAGAAACTGGAGGAATTGGCAAATGGAGCGAAAAATAACAATTGAGGAAGAGACAGAATACAAAGAAGATTATCAGATGCGTATGCTGATGAGTAATGAAATTATAGGAATATTGCCGGTGAGAGGTAGAGGATTTAACGGGCGAAGTTGCTATGATTATAATGTGAGCGGCAAGATTTCTATGCGGGCAATGTATGAGCGAAATGAAATCAGTGCGAAAGACATAAAAATATTTCTGGAATGTTTAAGTATGGCGCTTGAGGAAGTGCAAAAATATCTGTTGGACATTCATTGTATATTATTAAACCCGGAATATATTTTTTATGAGGAGGAGCAGTTTTATTTCTGCTATTATCCACAGAAGACATCGGAATTATGGAAAGACCTGCATGAATTGACGGAGTATTTTGTCAAACATGCAGATTATCAGGATGAGGAAAGTGTACAGACGATCTTTTTTCTGCATAGAGAGACGATGGAAGAAAATTACAGCCTGGATAAGATTATGACAAAGATTCTCTATCAGGAGGATGAGCGAAAAGAAACCAGAGAGAATGAGGAAAGAGAGATACAGAAAAAGGAGGTGCAAAACAGGAGGAATCTGTGGGAAAAAGAGGAAGTGCGGTATGATACGAGAGAACATGACTGGATCGCAGAGCAGGAGATGGGAAGCTTGATCATGGAAGAGACGGAGAATCTGTGGACACCGGTAAGGCGTTTCCTTAGAAAACACAAGAAGCCACGCTGGGGTGAATGGGATGATCTTCATATTGAAGAGGAAGAATTATAGATACAATTATGGATGGAATTGTAAAAGAAATTTTGATTTTTATATGTAATATATGCTATACTCAAGAAAAGATATCAGATAATTTGAAAGTGTGGTCTGACTAAATGAGATATAAACAGGAAAAAGCGCCCTGTACAGTTTTATTGATTCTGGCAAATATTATTGTATTCTTTGTACTGACAGCAAAAGGAATGACCGAGGATGCGGAGTTTATGCTTGGACATGGAGCCATGTATGTTCCTTATATTATAAATCGTGGAGAATACTATCGATTGTTTACGAGCATGTTTATGCATTTTGGATTCGATCATCTTGCGAATAATATGGTAATGTTGCTTGTTATAGGATGGAATCTGGAAGGTGAGATTGGAAAGATTAAGTTTTTGATCATATATTTCTTAAGTGGGCTGAGTGGGAATATCTTATCAGCACTCTGGGATATGCAAACGGGTGATTATGCGGTATCCGCAGGCGCATCCGGCGCAATCTTCGGGATTGTGGGAGCAATTTTATATGTAGCAATTCGTAACCGCGGCCGGATTGGAACGATTACCGGTCGCGGCATTCTATTTATGATCGTACTGAGTCTGTACTATGGATTTACCAGTGGCGGTGTGGATAATTTCGCACACATTGGTGGTTTGGTATCCGGTTTCGTTCTTGCAGTGTTATTGTACTGGAAGAGAAAGCGTAAATACCGTGAAAGTGCCTGGGACTGAGGAGACAGTAAGTGTTCCGCCATGGGACGTGGCAATTCTCCGTGCCAGCGCAAGGCCAAGACCGGTTCCATCTTTTTTATAAGTGACGAATGGCTCAAAGATCTTATCACGTTGTTCCGATGTGATACCGCAGCCATTGTCCCGGATCTCGATTACAAGAGACTGTTTTGCAAGACGGGCTTCCAGAAAAATGGAAGGAAGCTGTTCCGGGTTTTTCAAAGCCGGACTGAGTACAGCAGCTTTTGCATTTGTTAAGAGATTCAGTAACAGTTGACGCAGTTTTACCGGATCAGCCTGAATAACCGGAAGCGCAGGCGGAATTTTAGAAGTCATTTGAATATCGGTATCCAGGATGGATGTAGCAAAAGAAAGAGCAACACTCCGGAGGAAGGTATTCGTGTCGAGTGACTGAAGAGACAGGCGGTCTCCGTTATTAAAATCGGAGAGTTCCTCCAGAAGTTGTTTCATATATTCAACATCCTGGTGCATGTTCTTCCAGTGCTTCGAGGGAAGAAGTTCAGGAAATTCATTTTCCAGAAACTGCAGGTTACTGTATACCAGCGTAAGCGGGTTGCGGATTTCATGACTGATGGTACTGATCTCCATACGGTGATGGGAGAGAAGTCGGGTGAGAAGTTCCTTTTTCTCAGGGCTTTCTGCCATGATTTGTTGTAATTTGTCGTAGTCTGTCTGCGTAAACATAATACTTACCGCCTCCTTTCTGATTACTCAGTTTAGCATTGGCGGTTAAAATAATCAATTACATTTATAGAAAGGAAGAAGACATTATGAGAGATGATAATTGTATTTTTTGTAAACTGGCAAATGGGGAGATCCCGACAGCAACTTTATATGAGGATGAGGATTTTCGTGTGATTCTGGACGCAAGCCCGGCTGCAAAAGGACATGCGCTGATCCTTCCAAAGCAGCACTATGCGAATCTGTATGAGTTAGATGATTCTGTAGCATCAAAAGTACTCGTACTGGCGAAAAAGATGATCACTAAGATGACAGACATTCTTGGATGTGACGGGTACAACATTGTACAGAATAACGGAGAAGCTGCCGGACAGACAGTATTTCATTTCCATATGCATCTGATTCCGAGAAGCAAAGGCGATGAGGTAGGTCTTGGCTGGAAGATGGGCGAGCTTACAGATGAGGACAAGGAAGACATCCTGTCTAAGGTAAAATAAGATACAAGAGGCAGAGAATGTGTGTACATCACAGAATAATCTGCAGGTATCATAAAAAGCAGGCAACAAAGGATAAGTTATAGTTATAAAGGAAAGATGGGTGAGGTGTATGAACGTACGATCAATTGGGAAACAAGCGTTTGATGCAATTTATGAATCTAATCTTGAATATGTGTATCGTACAGCGTGTTATTACACCCAAAATCATTATCAGGCTGAAGAGATTACGCAGTGTGTATTTATTAAGCTGTACGATAATATAGATAACGTAAATATGCAGTCCGTGAATTCGTGGCTTTTAATAACAACAAAGCACATGGCATTAAATTACAAAAGAGATTATGCACGGGAAACGCTGATAGATGAACTTCTGTATGATAATGAAGTCGGAGACAGTCTGGAAACATGTTATATGACTGAGTTTGACAGGACAAAGCGAAAAGAACTGGCGGATGAAATCTATCTGAGATTATTTGAGGAAAATAAACGCTGGTATGATGCCATAATGGCGGTCTATTTGCTTGAAAAGCCACAGAAAGAAGTGGCACGTGAGATGGGCATTTCGCTGGAAGTGTTACACAGCATGCTATATCGTGCGAAGAAATGGATTCGTAAAAATTACGAGAAGAGATATCGCTATTTAGACGAGGCATAAGAAAAGGCTAATCTATAGGACAAAAGGTATAAGAAAAGCAGGTCGCAACAGGAATTTGCCTGTATGACCTGCTTTTATATACCTATTATTTACGCTTGCGGCTGACCGATTCAATCAGATCGATGATCGTATCGATAGAGTTCTGCTGAGAGGACTGCTTCATGGCATCGATGTATTTCTGACGGTTCTCATATACCTGATCTACCGTTGCCAGAAGGCTCTCGTTTGTCATCGTCTCTTCTTCCAGAACAACGCTGAAGCCCTGGCGTTCAAATGAACGGGCATTCAGGATCTGGTCTCCACGGCTGGCGCTTGCCGGAAGTGGAATCAGGATGTTCGGCTTATGTAAAGCAAGAAGTTCGCAGATAGCGTTCGCTCCGGCACGGGAAATAACAACATCTGCCATTGCAAACAGATCCTTCAGTTCGTCTTTGATATATTCGTACTGCATATAACCATCTAAGTGATTCAGTGTAGGATCAAGACGTCCTTTACCGCACAGATGGATGACCTGATATTTCTTCAATAACTGTGGAAGGATGGCACGGACTGCATTGTTGACTGCAACAGCGCCAAGACTTCCGCCGATGATGAGGATAACAGGTTTGTCAGATGTGAAACCGAGAAATTCTCTGGCTTTGAACTTATCACCGGTTAACAGTTCCTGGCGGATCGGTGATCCGGTAAGAACCGCTTTGCCTTCCGGCAGATAGCGAAGTGTCTCCGGAAAATTGCAGCAAATCTTTGTTGCAGCGGAAAAGGATAACTTGTTCGCAAGTCCCGGTGTCATATCAGATTCATGAATAATGGAAGGAACATGACAACTCTTACCAGCCAGAACAACAGGTACGGATACAAATCCACCTTTGGAGAAAATAACGTCCGGCTTTAGGATCTTGACCAGTTTCCTTGCATCTCCAAGACCTTTGAGAACACGGAATGGATCTGTAAAATTCTGAACGCTGAAATAACGTCTTAACTTACCGGTTGCAATCCCGTGATATGGGATTCCAAACTGCTCGATCAGTTCTTTCTCAATTCCGTTGTAAGAGCCGATATAGTGGATATCGTATTGCAATTCTTTTAAACGAGGAAGCAGTGCAATATTAGGAGTAACGTGACCTGCCGTACCGCCTCCGGTTAAAATAATTCGTTTCATAGTGACCTCCCAGATTTTAGCATTTACCTTTGTGGTAGTTATACTATATAATAAATGTACTATAATTGATGTCAGGTCTGAAAACATGACAGACCTCTGTACTTATATATTATACGTTACAGGGAAAATAGGTCAAGAGAAAGAAAAAAGTTCATTGATTTTTGAGAGAGAAAGGGAACAGGAAAAACATGAAAGAAAGCAAAGATCCATTCGATCGGATGATCCTGGATGATTTGGAGCGGGAAGCTGATGAGATCCGGCGCAACGTAGCAGCAGCGAATCTTCCGCCGATGACCAATGAACAGAAAGAAAGAATACGTGAAAATATCCAGAAAGAAATAGATGCTCGTGAGGTGCAGAAAATCTGCGAGCAATTGCCGAAAGAGTATCAGGAAGCCTTGAAAATCGGAATGGAAACGATAGAAAAAGAGAAGCGGAAATCTGGCAAAGATAACGAAACGGAAGAGCCGAAAGTCAGGGCAGATAAGGAAACGGAAGAGCCGAAAGTCAGGGCAGATAAGGAAATGGAAGAGCCGAAAGCCGGAGTAGATAAGGAGACGGAAGAAGGAGAACCAGGATTCGGAGTAAACAAGGAGACAGGAGAAGGAGAGCTGAGTGCCGGAACAGATGAGAAAAAGCAAAGCTCCAGGAGAAAGGCATATCTTTCACGGGTGGCGGCAGCAGTTGTTATAGTTCTGCTTGCAGGCGGAATCGGAGTTACCAGCTTTGGAGGACCTGAACGAGTGATGGAGATTGTAAAAAGCAAGGTTGGAACCCGAGAGGTAGAGAAAATAAACTCTAATGAGGAGAATCTTGTAATAAAGGAAGAGAACGAAGAGCAGGCTTATCAGAAGATAAAGGATGAGTTGGGGATAGATCCAGTGAGGATTGTACATAAAATAAAGGGATTTGAATTTATTCAGAATAAAATGGAAGAAGATTCACAAATGGCAGAACTTATGTATCGATATAAAAATGAAACGATTGTGTATGTAATTAATACAATGCATTCTAAAGATTCATGGGGACTTAATGTAGATGATAAACAATTAAAAAGTTATAAAAAAGTTGTAAAAGGAAAAGAGTTTAGGATTAAAGAGTATGAAACAGTGAAATCAAAAGAGAAGCGTTATTCAGCAAGATTTGATTATAAAGGTGGAGAATATTATATTGTGGGAGTTATGTCCGATAAAGACTTCTATATAATTTTAAAAAATTTATATTTATTATAAAATTTTGCGTCAGTTTTTTCAAACTTATGTGTCTTTATATATAGAGGATGAGATATGAGATGGGAATAAAGGCAACATAGGATTGGAGGTGCGGATGGAAAAAAGAAATCGAAAAAGATATTCAATTTTGTTAGTAATGTTAATGCTGATCTGCTTAATATGGAACAGTACATTATTAGCAAAAGCGGAAGGTAAAAAAAAGATTGGAGGGTCATATCTGACTCATGAGGAAGAAGCCGAAGGTACAACACCAAAAAAGGTATCTCGTGGAGAGGATCTTTTGACAGGCTATTCAAAAGTTCGAAGAGTAGGACCTGAAAAATTATATGCAGGAGGTTCGACTGTAGCGGCGCATACCGTGGAGCGGATTGGTGTGGCAGTGATGGTGGAACGTGCAAAAGAAGGAGATGAGTCCTGGGAATTTTATGATAGCTGGACAAAATTTGATGAAAATCAAGCTCATCTTACAACGGGTAGAACGATGGAAGTCGAAGGAGACTGGTATTACAGAGTTCGATGTATTCATTCAGCCAATGATGATGTGAGCAGTAGTTTCACAGACGGTGTTTTCATTGAAAAAAAGAGTATCTTTGAGCTTTAAAAAAGAAAATAAGTATAAAGAAAACAAGTATAAGGAAACCAAAAACTAATTTAACAAAGGAACATGTGCAATGCGGGGACTGCGCCGGGCGCTGAGTGGAAAGGTGTCTGAAGAAACTGTCAATAATATTTTTAAAAGAAAGAGAATATTTCAGTTTACCGAGTTTTTCAACCGCATGCAAACAAAGTTAGGACTTATTGGAAGCTTGGCGTTCGGCGCAGTCCCCGCATAAGATTCTAAAAATTGAAAAAAGACAAGTGAAAAAACAAGTGAAAAGATAAGCGAAAAAGCTGCCGTAATGGCAGCTTTTTTGATGGAAAATTCGCAAAAAGTTGGAAAAGTGGATAAAAACGGTCAAAAACAGGTTAGAAAAATGGATGAAAACAGCTAAAAACAGGTTGGAAAAGTGGATGAAAATAGCCAAAAATGGGTTGGAAAAATGGATGAAATCATGTATGATGTTGAAAATGATTTCCTGTGGCTGAAAGATGCAGGAGTTGCGATACCTGTATATAATATCAGTGAACCGAAGCTTCCGTTGGTGATAAGCGAGAACCGCAATCTGTTCAAATTATTTTTCTCGGATGTAGGATTGCTGACAAGCCGGTATTCAAATCAGGTGAAAATGTCGATATTAAATAAAGATAAAGCCATCAACAATGGTGCACTATTTGAAAATGTGGTCGCACAGGAACTATTAGCAAAAGGGCATAAAGAATATTATTTTAATAGCAAAAAGCAAGGAGAACTGGACTTTGTAATAGAACTGGATGGAAAAGTAGTTCCGTTGGAAATTAAATCGGGAAAAGATTATAAACGTCATTCCGCGTTAAATAACGTGCTGGAATGTGAGGAATATCAGATTTCAGAAGGATATATTTTCTCAGAAGGAAATGTTGAGACTGTCGGACGGAAAGTTTATATACCAATTTATATGATTATGTTTTTGGAAGAGAAGAAGATGGAAAATACAATATATAAACTGGATCTTAGTGGGCTTGCGAACAGAATTTAGAGAATATCATTTAGAAAACCAGCCACCCTCCGGAAAAGTAACGAATCAATGCTGTCTTTTCCGAAGAATGGCTGGTAAAAAAATGCTGTTTAAGTTTTTAATAAAGCAGGATGGATGTCCTAGTTCTCGTTTAATGCCTGGCGAAGCGCATGTGCAAGCTGATCCGGGCAGGATGTTGCTTTGCTGCCGCAGGTGATTCCCTCTAAGCGGGAAATTGCTTCGTTAGCATCCATTCCGCGAACGAGACTGCTGAGTCCTTTTGTATTTCCGTTGCATCCGCCGAGAAATTCAACGTTTTTGATGGTAGTTCCGTCAAGTTCAACGTGAATTAACTGGGAACAGACACCGGTTGGTCTATAATCCATGGTAATTACCTCCTGATACATTAATGTGGATGAAAGTATCCAATGCGCATTATAACAGAGTTGGAAAAGAAAAGCTACAGGAAATCTTTTAAAATTAACCGTTCCTGTGTTATACTGAAATCTCAGGTTGTATGAGTATGCATTTTCTGTTTTATACAGAATACAAGGCAGGATTATAATAAAATTATTTTTAAATTATGAAGAGAGGAACGAAATTATGATAGGTATTATCGGAGCAATGGAAGAAGAAGTCGCTGCATTAAAAGAAGCGATGCAGGTCGAGTCTGTGACAGAGTACGCATCTATGACATTTTGTAAAGGCGTTTTATGCGGGAAGGAAGTTGTGATTGTCCGCAGTGGAATCGGTAAAGTAAATGCAGGAATCTGTGCGCAGATTCTGGTAGATAAATTCGACGTAAACGCATTGATCAACACGGGAATTGCGGGATCACTGAACGCGAAGATTGATATTGGGGACGTTGTAGTGTCCAAAGAAGCACTGCATCACGATATGGATGCGACAGAATTTGGTGATCCGATTGGACAGGTGCCGCGTATGGATACACTGGCATTCCCGGCAGACGAGCATCTGATCAGGCTTGCAAAAGCGGCAAATGAAAAGGTAAATCCGGATATTCATACATTTGTCGGAACGGTGGCGAGCGGTGATCAGTTTATTGCAAGCCAGGAAGCAAAAGATAAGATTGTAAATAATTTCCATGCTTACTGTACAGAAATGGAAGGGGCTGCGATTGCGCATGCCGCATATCTGAACAAAGTTTCGTATGTCATTATTCGTGCTATTTCGGACAAAGCCGACAACAGCGCACATGTTGACTATCCGGAGTTTGAAAAGATGGCAATTGCCCGTAATATCAAGCTTGTACAGGAAATGCTGACATCTATGTAAATAAGTCAGAAATTATTTTGTGACATAAGAAAAGAAAATCGGACAGTATGCGACAGATGCATGTCGAATACTGGGGAACGAATTTTCGGCCCTCCTCTAAGATTTCAATTATAATGCTTAGAAAAGGAGGGCTTTTTTATGTTGAAAATGATAGTAGAAAAACAAGTGCTGCTGATAATTGCGGGAGTGTTTATGGCATTGGGGATCGGGAGTAAATGTGTGGTCGATGCGACGCTCAGAAAACTGGTGTATGGAGCGGGAAATATGAATAAAAGTACACATCCGTTTATCCGGCTGGTGCGGGCGAAATTTGAGCATGCCTGTATGATCAGTGAGAAGGTGGAAAATGTAGGCGTTTTTGTGGATAAGTACCTGTATGAATACCGGGTGCTGGGGATACGTTTACATACGCTTCGGAGAATGGAGCGGATATCGGCAGTTTTATGTATTTGCTGCGGAGTGACCGGAGCAGGACTTCAGTATGTGCAGGATGGCGGAATGACGGATGTGGTACTTAAGACAGGCGCAATTGGGATCGGTGCAGGAATTTTTGTGTTTCTTTTTCATCTGACAACAGATGAAAAATATAAGCTGCAGGTAGCAAGAAACTATATGGTTGACTATCTGGAAAATATCTGTTTGCACCGGTATGAAAAGGCTTACCGGAAAGAGAAGGAAGAGAGCCAGAAAATGAAAGAGAAAGTGGTCGCAGCGAGTGTGGATGTTAGTATGAGCAAGAATATGGAAGTGAATGGAGAAAGTTCAGTTGTAGGAGTGGACATGTCTGCAGAAAAAAATGTGGGGACGTGTACAGATATGATGATGGAGAAAGCCGGAACGGCAGGTACAGAGACATTTGCAAATAAATATCCAGAAAATGAAAATATAGTGGCAGCAAACGCTACAGTTACCCCAATCCGGAAAGAACTGTCGAAAGGGGATTCGCCGGAAGAGAGTATTCTGAGGCAAAAGGAAGAAAAGGAAGAAAAGAAAGAAGAAAAAGAAGAGAAAAAGTCGGTGGACAAGGATGTCCTGATCCGACAGATTCTGGAAGAATTCATGGCGTAAGCGAACTTTGCAGCAAGGAACAACATTTGGGGTTTGGTAGGACTTATCTGGCGACACCCTATTATAACGTATTAAAACTTGCTATAATTTCCGTGATTTGTTAAAATTACGAAGAGAGTATGCATGTCCAAAGATATACGGATAATAACCGGACAGACCGGTCATGCAGAGAGTATTGAGGATGAAATACATGGGTAAAATATATTATATGATGGGCAAGAGTTCTTCCGGGAAAGATACTTTATACAAAGAAGTATTGAAAGCACTGCCGAAGCTTAAGACACTGGTGCTCTATACAACCCGCCCGATCCGGGAGGGAGAACAAGAAGGCATAGAGTATCATTTTGTGACGGACGAAGAGCTGGAGCGATTTGAGAAAGCCGGAAAAATAATTGAAGAAAGAACTTATGATACCGTGTATGGAGCGTGGAAATATGCTACAATAGAAGACGGACAGATAAATCTTGCGGCATATGATTATCTGGTTATCGGAACACTGGAGTCCTATGCCGGAATGAAGAAGTGCTATGGAGCAGAGAATCTGGTTCCAATCTATATAGAAGTGGAAGATGGTGAACGGCTTTCGCGGGCACTTTCGCGGGAACGGCAGCAGGAGCAGCCGAAATATGAAGAGATGTGCCGGAGATTTCTGGCAGATCAGAAGGATTTTTCCGAAGAGAATCTGGAAGAGGCAGGCATCGTCCGACGCTATTACAACGATGATAAGGTACAATGTTTAGAAAAAATTATAGGGGAAATACAAAATGGGAAGTTTTAAAGATGTGGTAGGCCACAAAGACATTATTCAATATCTGCATAATGCAATTTCAGAGGATCGCGTTTCACATGCGTATATTCTGAATGGAGAGCGTGGATCGGGAAAGAAGCTGTTGGCGAGATTATTTGCCATGACACTTCTATGTGAAGAACACGGACCGGAGCCGTGTAATCACTGTCATTCCTGCAAGCAGGCAGAGAGTGGGAATCATCCGGATATTATTACGGTTACACATGACAAGCCGAATACGATTAGTGTAGATGATATCCGTGTTCAAGTGAATAATACGATCGATGTCAAACCATATCAGGGACCATATAAGATTTATATTATCCCGGAGGCAGACAAGATGACGGTGCAGGCACAGAATGCTCTGCTTAAGACAATCGAGGAACCGCCGAAGTATGCAGTAATCTTACTGTTGACAGAGAATGCGGAACTTCTGCTTCCGACGATCAATTCCAGATGCGTTATGCTGAAACTTCGTTATATCAAAGATAAACTGATCAAAAAATATTTGATGGAGAATCTGGAGATTCCGGACTACAAAGCGGAAGTATGTACTGCATTTGCACAGGGAAACATGGGCAAAGCAATCATGCTGGCAAATTCCGATCATTTTAATGAGATCCGTGAGGAGGCAATCCAGCTCCTTAAGTATATTCATGAGATGGAGTTAAGCGAGATTGTGGATGCAGTGAGCCACATTTCTGTATACAAACTGGAAATCACAGATTATCTGGATATTATCATGATCTGGTACCGTGATGTCCTAATGTACAAAGCAACGAAAGATCTGGACAAAGTGGTATTCAAAGACCAGATAAAATACATTAAGGAACAGGCACAGAAGAGTTCCTATGAGGGAATTGAACTGATTTTAGAAAGTCTGGAAAAAGCAAAGACAAGATTGAAAGCGAATGTAAACTTCGATCTGGTTATGGAGCTTTTATTCCTTACGATAAAGGAGAATTAGTACGATGACAAAAGTAATAGGTGTAAGATTCAGAACAGCGGGAAAGATCTATTTCTTTGCACCGGGAAAGCTGAATATACAAACCGGAGATAAAGTAATTGTAGAGACTGCCCGCGGGGTAGAATTTGGTACGGTTGTAACCGGAGAAAAGGAAGTGGAGGATGACAAGATCATGCAGCCACTGAAGCCGGTGATCCGTATTGCAACCGCAGAAGATAAGAAGAAGGATGCCAAGAACAGAGACAAAGAAAAAGAAGCTTTTGGCATTTGTTTGGAGAAAATCCGCAAACACGGTCTGGAGATGAAGCTGATTGATGCGGAGTATACATTTGACAATAATAAAGTGCTGTTTTATTTTACAGCAGATGGAAGAATCGATTTTCGTGAACTGGTCAAAGATCTGGCAAGTGTGTTCCGTACGAGAATTGAATTACGTCAGATTGGAGTAAGAGACGAGACGAAGATCCGTGGAGGAATCGGAATCTGCGGACGTCCGTTATGTTGTCACACTTATTTATCAGAGTTTGCGCCGGTATCGATTAAGATGGCAAAAGAGCAGAATCTTTCTTTGAATCCGACAAAGATTTCAGGTGTGTGCGGACGACTGATGTGCTGTCTGACGAATGAGGAAGAGACTTACGAAGAGCTGAACAGTCATTTACCATCTAACGGAGATCATGTGACAACACCAGAAGGGCTTAGAGGGGATGTACAGTCCGTGAATGTCCTGCGTCAGCTTGTAAAAGTAGTTGTTACGCTGGACAATGATGAAAAAGAGATCCGTGAGTACAAAGCAACCGAATTAAAATTTAAACCAAGACGCCGGAAGAAAGAGCAGAAGTTATCCAAAGAAGAGATGGCAGAGCTTAAGGCATTGGAAGGAAAACGTGGAGATTCTAAGTTAGATGATAATTAATCAAAAACCGGAAGAACGGCTGGACGATCTGCAGATCAAAGGGTATAAGATATTGCAGAATCCGGGACGCTTCTGTTTCGGAATGGATGCGGTGCTCTTATCTGCATTTGCAGATGTAAAGAAGAATGAGAGAGCGCTGGATTTGGGAACGGGAACGGGCATCCTGCCGATTCTGTTACATGCAAAATATAAGGGACAGCATTACACCGGGCTTGAAATCCAGCCGGAGAGTGCAGATATGGCAAGGCGAAGCGTAGCGTATAACAGTCTGGAAGACAAGATAGATATTGTAACAGGAGATATAAAAGAGGCGGCGGAACAATTCGGACCAGCCTCTTTTGATGTTATTACGACAAATCCGCCGTATATGATCGGAGAGCATGGTCTGAAAAATGAAAAAGAAGCACTGTACATTGCAAGACATGAAGCACTGTGTACACTGGATGATGTTCTGGCGCAGAGTGCGAAAGTGCTGAAAGTAAAAGGCCGTTTTTATATGGTGCATCGTCCGTTCAGACTGCCGGAGATCATGACGAAGATGTGTAACTATGGTCTGGAGCCGAAGAGAATGCGGCTGGTATATCCTTATGTGGACAAAGAACCGAATATGGTTCTGATCGAGGGAAGAAAAGGCGGTAATCCGAGAATGACAGTGGAGGCACCGTTGATCGTATATGAAAAAGATGGCAGTTATACACAAGAACTTTTGAAACTGTACGCAGGTGAATAGGCGACAGGTCATTTATAAGTGATTCTGCCGGGCGAATGATAGAGAAGTTTACTGGAATTGCCAGTCAGGGATTGTATGGATTCAATTTAAAAATTTATAATTAAAAAAGGAGACAGAAGATGGCAGGAACCTTATATTTATGTGCAACGCCGATCGGTAACCTGGAAGATATGACATTTCGTGCAGTGCGGATGTTGGGCGAAGTGGATTTGATCGCGGCGGAGGATACGAGAAACAGCATCAAGCTTCTAAATCATTTTGAAATAAAGACACCGATGACGAGTTATCATGAATATAATAAGATCGATAAGGGACATTATCTTGTAAGACGATTACTGGAAGGCGAAGATATTGCACTTATCACGGATGCAGGCACACCGGGTATCTCAGATCCGGGCGAGGAGCTTGTGAAAATGTGTCACGAAGCGGGTGTGACCGTGACGGCACTTCCGGGAGCGGCTGCATGTATCACCGCGCTTACCATTTCAGGACTGGGAACGAGAAGATTTGCATTTGAAGCATTTTTCCCCACCGATAAAAAAGAACGTCAGGACATATTAGAAGAGTTAAAAAATGAGACGAGAACAATGATCTTATACGAAGCACCGCACCGGCTTGTGCGAACACTGAAATTGTTAAATGAGACACTGGGGAACAGGAATGTCAGCATTTGCAGAGAGTTGACGAAGAAGCATGAGACGGTATTCAAGACGACGCTTGCAGATGCACTTGCTTATTATGAAGAAAATGCACCAAAGGGCGAGTGTGTGATCGTGCTGGAAGGAAAGAGCCGACAGGAGATCCGTGAGCAGGAGACTGCAAAATGGGAAGAGATGAGCATCGAAGATCATATGGAACATTACCTGAAAATGGGAATAGATAAAAAGGACGCCATGAAAAAGGTGGCAAAAGACCGTGGCGTGAGCAAAAGAGACATTTACCAGGCACTGCTGTAGCGTGCAGATTGTACAGGAGGGAGAAAGATGGCAGGAGTATCATTGAAGCACATTTGCAAAACTTATCCAAATGGATTTGAGGCGGTAAAAGATTTTAATCTGGAAATAAAGGATAAAGAATTTTTGATTTTTGTCGGGCCATCAGGATGCGGAAAGTCCACGACACTTCGTATGATCGCAGGCTTGGAGGAGATTACTTCCGGAGAATTGAAAATTGGAGATATGGTTGTTAATGATGTAGAGCCGAAGGACAGGGATATTGCTATGGTATTTCAGAATTATGCGTTATATCCGCACATGACAGTTTATGAAAATATGGCATTTGGACTGAAACTTCGGAAGGTACCGAAAGACCAGATAGATAAGATGGTGAAAGAAGCTGCAAAAATCCTGGATTTGGAGCAACTCCTTGATCGGAAACCAAAGGCATTATCAGGAGGACAGAGACAGCGTGTAGCGATGGGAAGAGCAATCGTGTGCAACCCGAAAGTGTTTTTGATGGATGAACCATTATCCAATCTGGATGCAAAATTGCGTGGACAGATGCGGATTGAAATTTCTAAATTGCATCAGCGTCTGGAAACAACGATTATTTATGTTACACACGATCAGACAGAAGCGATGACTCTGGGAACACGAATTGTCGTTATGAATGCCGGCGTGATCCAGCAGGTAGACACACCGCAGAAATTATACGAAGAACCAGGTAATATGTTCGTTGCCGGATTTATCGGATCGCCGCAGATGAATTTTCTGGATGCGGTGTGCCAGGTGGAAGACGACGATGTGTATCTGACGATCGGAGAAATGAAACTTCGCCTGCCGGAAACAAAGGCAGAGAAATTAAAAGCCGGTGGATACGATGGAAAGACCGTTGTTCTTGGAATCCGTCCGGAAGATCTGCATGACGAATCGGAATTTGTTGAAAGTTCACAGGGTACAGCTCTGAAAGCGAAAATCCGGGTATATGAAATGGTGGGAGCGGAAGTTTTCCTGTGTTTTGAATATGAAGGAACAAATATGACGGCGAGAGTAGCACCGAAGACAGCCGCAAGAACCGGAGATATTGTAAAATTTGCTCTGGATGCGGATAAAATCCATGTATTTGATAAAGATACAGAAAAGACGATCACTAATTAAGGTCAGATTGTGTTGAATTGTACTTTTTCAGTGAATAGTTAGACACTTATACTTTACTATGCTAAAATGGAAGAGCGTGTAACAAAAGGGGCGGTTGTGTCAGAGAGAACAGCCCATATGAAGTACAGGAAAGATTAGGAGGACAGACAGAACATGATTAAATTATACGATGGAGGCGCATATCTGTTAAACGGAACAGAGATTGTAGAATCGGCTGCAGAAGTCGGAGCGAAGACCGGACAGACACCGGATCAGAAAGAAGCAGCAAAGCAGACAATGGCTTATCATATTTTGGCAGACCATAATACTTCCGGCAATATGGAGCAGCTGCAGATTAAATTTGACAAACTGACTTCTCATGATATTACATTTGTAGGAATTATCCAGACAGCGAGAGCTTCAGGACTGGAGCGTTTTCCAATTCCTTATGTACTTACAAACTGCCATAACTCACTATGTGCAGTAGGCGGAACAATCAATGAAGATGACCACATGTTTGGACTGACTTGTGCAAAGAAATACGGCGGAGTTTATGTACCGCCTCATCAGGCTGTTATCCACCAGTTTGCAAGAGAAATGCTTGCAGGCGGCGGTAAGATGATCCTTGGCTCGGACAGCCATACCCGTTACGGAGCGCTTGGAACGATGGCAATGGGTGAAGGCGGACCGGAGCTTGTAAAACAGCTTCTGAATAAAACTTATGATATTAAGATGCCGCAGGTAGTAGGAATCTATCTGGATGGAGAGCCGATGAAAGGTGTCGGACCACAGGATGTGGCACTGGCAATCATTGGAGCGACATTTAAAAATGGCTATGTAAACAATAAAGTGATGGAATTTGTCGGACCGGGTGTAGAAAAGTTAAGTGCAGACTTCCGAATTGGCATTGATGTTATGACAACCGAGACGACATGTTTGTCATCTATCTGGAAAACTGATGAAAAGATCAAAGAATTTTATGAGATCCACGGAAGAGTGGGAGAGTATAAAGAATTGAATCCGGGAGCAGTTACTTACTATGATGGTATGGTATATGTGAACTTAAGCGAGATCAAACCAATGATCGCGATGCCGTTCCATCCATCGAATGTCTACACAATCGATGAAGTGAATGCAAACTTAAAAGATATTTTGCATGATGTAGAGCAGAAAGCACTGGTAAGCCTGGACGGGGCAGTAGATTATTCTCTGCAGGATAAGGTTGTAAATGGTAAATTATATGTAGATCAGGGACTGATCGCAGGATGTGCCGGTGGTGGTTTTGAAAATATCTGTGCGGCAGCAGACATTATCAAAGGTCACTACATAGGGGCAGATGCATTTACATTCAGTGTATATCCGGCAAGTACACCGATTTATATGGAACTTGTGAAGAATGGCGTAGTGGCAGATCTGATGGAGGCAGGAACGATTGTGAAGACAGCATTCTGCGGACCTTGCTTTGGTGCAGGAGACACTCCGGCAAACAATGCATTTTCTATCCGTCACTCAACAAGAAACTTCCCGAACCGTGAAGGTTCCAAGTTACAGAACGGACAGATTGCATCCGTTGCACTTATGGACGCAAGATCAATTGCAGCAACAGCAGCAAACAAAGGCTTCCTGACACCTGCAACAGATATGGATGTCGAATACAAAGGACAGACCTATCATTTCGATGAGAAGATTTATGCAAACCGTGTATTTGACAGTAAGGGCGTAGCCGATCCGTCGGTAGAGATCCAGTTTGGACCGAATATCAAAGACTGGCCGGCAATGGCAGCACTTCCGGAAAATCTGCTCTTGAAAGTAGTATCCGAGATCCACGATCCGGTAACAACAACAGATGAGCTGATCCCATCCGGAGAGACTTCTTCTTACCGTTCGAATCCTTTAGGACTTGCAGAATTTGCACTGTCCAGAAAAGATCCGGCTTACGTTGGAAGAGCCAAAGAAGTGCAGAAAGCGGAGAAAGCAATTGAAGCAGGAAAATGTCCATTGGATGAATTAGAAGAATTAAAACCAGTTATGGATGTGATACATACAAAATATCCGGAAGTCGGAAAATGCAACCTCGGAATCGGAAGTACAATCTTCGCTGTAAAACCGGGAGATGGTTCTGCGAGAGAACAGGCAGCATCCTGCCAGAAAGTACTTGGTGGCTGGGCGAACATTGCAAATGAATATGCAACCAAACGTTATCGCTCCAACCTTATCAACTGGGGTATGCTTCCATTCCTCACAGAAGAGGATGACAAGAACTTAAGTTTCAAGAATGGCGATTACATCTATGTGCCGGAGATCCGCAAAGTGATCGAAGAGAAAGCAGCAGATGTAACGGCATATGTAGTCGGTGATGAGCTTAAGGAGATTCGCTTGAAGCTTGGAGACATGACAGATGCGGAGAGAGAAATTATCTTGAAAGGATGTCTTATCAACTACTATCGTGGATAAGTATGTGGATAGAATAAAAAACGCTGAAAAGGGGACGGGGATTTTCTAGAAAATCCCCGTCCCCTTTTCAGCGTTAACCTTTTTTCCAACTTTTATGCAACACTTTTCCACATGTTTTCCTCTAATATATGTGGAAAATAATTCATCGATGATGGAAACAGTATCTAACAGGGAGGTCATTTATGAAATGTGATGTGGATACGTTCGCGCGGATGTATGAAGAGATTTATAAAGATTTGTATCGATTTGCATTGTGTATGATGAAAAATGAACAGGATGCAGAGGATGCGGTGAGTGATGCGGTACTTTCCGGGTATGAGAACATCCGGAAACTCCGGGATGAAAAGGCTTTTAAAAGCTGGATGTTTACAATACTGGCGAACACATGTAAGAAGAAACTGCAAAATAGAAGCAGAAAGTTTCGTATGGAGAAGGATATGGAGTCGTCAGAGTCGGAGAGAAATAATTTTAGAACCGGACATCCGGATTATGGAATATCCGTAGATGTGCAACGTGCATTTTTGCATTTGTCTGAGGAAGAGCAGACAATCATTGCGCTGTCTGTATTTGGTGGATATAACAGCAAAGAAATCGGCGAAATGCTGAAGCTGAATGCCAATACGGTACGGTCTAAGAGAAGCCGCGGACTTGAAAAGATGGAATGTATATTAGCGTAGGGAAAAGGAGCGTGCAATATGGAGAAAAGAGAACAGGATCTTTTGTATAAGATAGAAGTGGGCAGCGAAAATATAGTAGTTCCGGATAGCCTGAAACCGGAAAATATGAAGAAAAAACTGGAACAGTGTGCGTGGGAAGAACGCAGGAGAAAAAGACGCAGACAGTGGAAGTTCGTGGGTACGGCAGCAGCCTGTATTGTATTGGTGGCAGGAATCACAGTATACCAGAATCGGACGAGAATGGTAAAATCGGATTCTGCTGTGATAAACAGCGCTGATTCTTCGGATGGTGTAGTGGCAAAGTCTGTTGAGAAATGTCCGGTAAATAAGGGGAATCAGGAAAACCAGAAATATTATGCAAAAAGCTACAAAGAAATCCGTAAATATATAGAAGCGAGTGAGAAAGAGGAAACCGCCAAAGGAAGCACAAAAGAACAACAGTCATGCGCAGACGCGACAGGAGATTATTCAAATACGAATGTGCGTCAGGAAGGTGTAGATGAAGCAGACGTGGCAAAGACGGATGGTCGTTATCTCTATGTGTTAGAGGATGGCGGAGACTATGTTTCTATCGTAGACACGAAAACAAGTATGAAAAAAATCAGTGAGATTAAGGCACCGAAGGATGAAACTATCGAGGAATTTTACCTGACAGAAAAAAATAAAAAAGTGGTAATGATATGCAGTAATTCATCGGATGATGATTATGTGGAAGATGTTACCAGGAGTTCTTTAATAAGTAAACAAACAGAAGGAACCAGAGTAGTAACTTATGATGTACAGGATAAAAAGCATCCAAAGAAAGCGGGCGAAGTATCACAGAACGGTGAGTATGAGCTTTCAAGAATTTCTGACGGGTATCTGTATATTTTCTCAAATTACTGGGTAGCGGAAAAATGGAAGAAAAAGCACCCGTCCACTTATATTCCGTATGTGGATGGCGATCTGATGAAGGCGAAAGATATTTATTTACCGGAAGGAACAAAAGGATGCATGTATGAAATTGTTTCGTCAATTAATCTGAAACAGCCGGATAAGATCGCAGACAGCAAAGCTATTTTTTCAGAAGGCGGAGACGCATATGTAAGCAACAAAAATATTTACTATTATGAAGAAGAATGGACTGGCAACGGAAAGCAGGAGAAGACATTACTCCGTAAACTATCTTACAAAAAAGGGAAACTGGCGGTTGTTGCGCAGAAGACATTCAGAGGATATCTGAATGATTCATTTTCGATTGATGAATATGATGGATATCTCCGCATGGTTGTGACGAGAGGTAAGACAAATGCGGTCTATGTCCTGGATCAGAAATTAAAGCTGACCGGAAAGATTACAAACCTTGCGAAAGACGAGCGCGTGTATTCTGCAAGATTTTTAGGAGATACAGGATATTTTGTTACTTATAAAGAAACGGATCCGCTGTTTTCGGTAGACTTATCTAATCCGAAGAATCCGAAGATCCTTGGGCGCTTAAAAATACCGGGATTTTCCAATTACCTGCATTTCTATGGAGAAGATAAGCTTCTTGGCATCGGAATGAATGTAGATAAGAAAGGTGATGTAACAGATGGTGTGAAGCTGTCCATGTTTGATATTTCCGATAAAAAAAATGTGAAAGAGGAACATAAGTATACACTGAAAGATGTTTATAGTACAGATGTGGAATGGGATTATAAAGCGGCGCTTATTGATGTGGAAAAAAATATAATCGGCTTCCCGGCAGGAGGAGAAAACAGACAAATGTATTATTTATTCAGCTATACAGAAGAAAAGGGATTTCAGTGTAACATGAAAGAAAAGATTTATGGAAGTGATGCGTTATCGACAAGAGGTATATATATTAAAGACCGTCTATATGTAATCCATGGAAATGTACTGAAAGCGTATAGCCTGAAGACATATAAGAAAGTTGATGACTGTCTGCTGTAAATGGAATTTACGCTGTAAATATAATTGTTGACTGGGTGCTGCATACTGTTGCAACAAAAAAATAGAATTTTAATCCTATAATATGTAAATAGCAGATATGAAAAATAAAGAAAACCTTCGGCAAAGGATTCCTGATTTACATGAGGTGAAAAAGGAACCGATATGTCGGAGGTTTTCTCTGTTTGGGCTCCGGATGAAAGTGCCAATTGCAAATTCTGTTGGGGCTCTATAGGGCTAAGATTTGGCTAAATCGATTTATTTTATTGCAGACAGACGGCTTCTTAAGATCGGTCCTACAATCATAGCGATAATGATCTTAACAGCATCTCCGGCAAGATACGGAAGCACGCCGACAGATAATCCTGCCATGAAAGAAATATGCATCTGGTAAGCAAGCCATGCAGTTCCGAAAATGTAAGCAACAGCAAGACCGAGTACCATGCCAAGAACAGCCGGAAGCTTTTTGCCGCCAAATTTGTTAGTACCGATTCCTGCGATTATCGTCATGAAAATGAATCCAATCAGATATCCGCCAGTCGGTCCGGCAAGCTTTTCAAGTCCACCGGTAAAACCGGAAAATACAGGCAGACCTGCAATTCCGAGAAGCAGATAAATGATATAGCTGAAAAGTGCATCATTCCAGGAAAGATTAAAAACAGCGATATATATAACCAGATTTGTCAGTGAAATCGGCACCGGACTGACTGGAATTGGAATAGCAAATGGTGCCAGAATACAGATAACGGCAGTGATCAAAGCAATCTCTACCATACGTTTTGTAGTAAAAGCTGATTTAGTAGTTGATGTCTCCATGTAAAAAGTCCTTTCTGTGATGTGAGTTTGTTCGTACAATAATCATTTATTTAACAAAGTCATTATAATTGTAGATATGAAGAATGTCAACTATAAAAACATAAAGGTTAACAATTAAGAATCGAAAGATGTTATAAAATCACCCCCTGACAAGCACATCGAATTTGTCATCATTTAAATACATATCCAGTTTAATGAAACGTCCCGATTCTGGAAGCTTTGACACAGCGTGGATTGCATTTTTTATTTTGATATAGATATCGGTCACTTTCAATAAAATTGCCTGGTTATTCACACTGAAAAAACGGCATGTCACGTAGACGGAGCGCACAGAGGATGAGCCAGTGAGCGTGGAAGTTATGGCAGAAAAAGCTGCAAATTATATAGGAGAGGAGTACAGAGATGATGATTTTGAGTCTGTTTGTTATGGCTTGAAAATGTTATGCTATGTATCAGAAGAACATGAATAAAAAGTCAGAATTGACAGATAATAATAAAATAACAATGATGAAATAAAATAATATAATAAAAATATAAAAATAGTGTTGACAAAACAAAGGCGCGGTGCTATTATAAAGTCAATCCAAAAGAGATACGAAATCTAAAAATCAAATAAAAGAAGATCTGACGAGAAAGGATTTTCGAAATAACATTTGAGAGATTTGAAGATTTGGAAATTCATGTAAAGGAGGCTTATTCCGTTGGACAGTTTAATCGATTCATCAATTCAATATGTTAGTGGTATGGCAGAGAATGATTCCCGAAAAATAAGCCTTTACCATAGAAGTTAGAATCCGGTAAGATTAGAATGGAAGAAAAAAAGAAATCGGAGATGTCAAAAAACCGGAAGATAGAATAAAGAGTTACATCTGCACAGACATATTGGAAATAAATACCACAGATAGAAGAAAAACGAGTAAAACTTATGTGAAGTTATAAAATGTGTAAAGAAACATTTTATACATACCCCTTACTCATCCTTAAAAATAGAAAGGAAAAGGTTACGGGAATTGGTAATAATATTTCCTCCGATTTAATATAATAATAAATATGATAAAATTCAATATAAGATAGCCATTGCAATCAGGAACGACTGTAATGGCTATTTTAATGTTACATTTTTGTAATATTTTTTTAACAAATAGAGCGTATATTTTGACAATGCTAATACCATATGCTAAACTTATATCATCTTTAAATATAGTAAAATAGTAGAAATATAATTAAATTTTGAGGTGAGAAATTTGGATAAATATGAATATCGGGTTAAGACCGAGCAGATGCTCGAATACGTGGAGCAGAAGCAGTATAAAAAAGCTATGGAGATCGCAGATACGATTGACTGGCGCAGAGTAAAAAATGCATCCATGTTGAATACCGTCAGTGAGATTTACGAATGTAACGGAGAGTATCAGAAGAGCAGGGATGTGCTGTTCCTGGCATATGACCGTGCACCTGGAAGCCGTAAAGTTATATACCGGTTAGGTCTTCTGGCATTGAAATTGGAGGACACACAGGAAGCTTCTGACTGTTATGAAGAATTTGTTAAAGTGGCACCGCGTGATCCGAATCAGTATATTTTGAAATATAAGATTCTGAAAACACAGGGAGCTGATCTGGAAGAACAGATTCGTGCGCTGGAAGATTTCAAGAAATCTGAATATGTTGAGAAATGGGCATATGAACTGGCATTATTGTATCACGAGGCAGGAATGACAGCGAAGTGTCTGGAAGAATGTGATGATCTGATCTTGTGGTTCAGTGAAGGCAAATATGTATATCAGGCGATGGAATTAAAGATGAAATACAAACCGCTGACTCCGCTTCAGCAGGAGAAGTATGATAGCAGACCTGGCGGAGTAAGACCGGAACCGGCATTTGACGAAGAGGATGCTGAGAGCGAAGAAGAGGACATGCCGGAAGAGAGTGCGGCAGAAGAGGCGGTCGAAGAAGAGAAAGCTTATGAAGCAGAACCGGAAGAAGTCGCAGAGGAAACTTACGAAACAGAACCGGAAGAAGTTACCGAAGAAGCGGTGGAGCAGGAGGTTTACGAAGCAGAGCCGGAGGGAATTGCAGAGGAAACTTATGAAGCAGAACCGGAAGAAGCGGCAGAGGACGTTTACGAAGCGGAGCCGGAAGAAGTTGCAGAGGAAGCTTATGAAGCGGAGCCGGAAGAAGTTGCAGAGGAAACTTATGAAGCGGAGCCGGAAGAAGTTGCAGAGGAAGCTTATGAAGCAGAGCCGGAAGAAGTTGCAGAAGAAGATGTTCCGCTGGAGACAATGGAACCTGCAAGTGATCCGGTACAGGAGATCAATATAGAAGAAAAGGCAATGGCTGAGAAGGAAGAAGAACTTCTGCTTGGCGGACAGATGAAGATTGAAGAGATCCTGCAGGAGTGGGAAGAAAAGCAGAAAGCAAATGCAGAAGCAATCAAAGAGCAGAAAGTCAAAGATGAAGCGCGTCTTGCAAAAGAAAGAGAAGAAGCAAGAAAACGCCGCGAAGCAGAACGACTTGAACTGGAGCGAAAGGCTGCTGAGGCTGAGGCAGAGCGCAAGCGTATAGCGGCAGAAAAAGAAGCAGCAAGAAAGCGTGCCGAGGAAGAAGCGAGAAGAAAAGCGGAAGAGGAAGCTGAGAGAAAGCGCAAAGCCGAGGAAGAAGCGAGAAGAAAGGCTGAAGAAGAAGCAGCAAGAAAGCGTGCCGAGGAAGAAGCAAGAAGAAAGGCTGAAGAAGAAAGAGCCAGAAAAGAAGCTGAAAAAGAAGCCGCTATCCAGGAAGCAGCCAAAAAGGCAGCAGAACGACTTGCAAAACAGCAGACAATGGGTAAGCCGGACGAGAAAGTTACAGAAGAAAAGAAAAATACACAGCGTCTGCCAGACGATATTTTAGATTTAGTAGAGCAGCTTGAAAGCAGAGCAGCAACACCTAAGACTTCAAAAATTGTACTGGATGAAGATCTGGATGATGAAGAAGATCTGGAAGATGCAGTATTTGGTGGAGCAGAAGATGACTTCGACGGTGATGATTTTATTGAGGATGACTACAATGAAGAAGAATATGTAGAAGACTTCGATGAGGAATATGATGAAAATGATTTCGATGAAGAGAACTTTGACGAGGAGCCGGTAGAAGAAGACTTCGGCGAGGAAGACTTTGATGAAGAGGATTTCGCAGAAGACGGCGAAGATTTTGATGAGGATGATTTTGACGAAGGAGATTTCACAGAGGAAGGCTTTGATGAAGAGGATTTCGCAGAAGACGGCGAAGATTTTGATGAGGCTGATTTTGATGAAGGAGATTTCGGCGAGGAAGACTTTGATGAAGCCGATTTTGCTGAAGAAGATTTTGAAGAAGCATCCGCGGAGGAAGAAGATTTCGTAGAAGGAGATTTCGCAGAGGAAGATTTTGCAGAGCCGGAAGAAGTATCTGCAGAAGATGAGCCGGAAGAGGTTTCTTATGAAGAAGCTGAAGAAGAAGACTTTGATCTGGATGATTTCTTCAATGATGACAAAGATGATGATACAGATCTCGGTGAAGCGCTTGAGATCGAGGAGCCTTCAGAGGCAGAGATACAGAAACGTATCAAGAAGTCTAAAGGTGGCGGAGTTCCGTTTGATACAGGATTTGTAGTAACCGGTCGTTATGACTTAAATGCAACAAGTGAGATTGGTCTGAAAGCCGGACTTACAGAAGAACAGAAGAAGTTATTCTCTTACTTTGTACCAGTCAGAGGTATGAGTGAGCAGATTGTAGAAGTTCTGGATAATGACCGCCGTGCACAGAGAGAAGGAACTTCCAAGACAGGAAACCTTATGGTTATCGGAAGAAAAGGATCTGGTAAGACAGTTCTTGCTGTTGATATTGTAAAAGCAATCCAGAAACAGCGTAACCTGAAACAGGGTAAAGTTGCAATTGTAACAGGAGAGTCACTGAATAAGAAAGAGTTATCCAATATTATCCAGAAACTCCGTGGTGGAGCGATCATTATCGAAAAAGCCGGTAAGTTAAATTCCAGAACAGTAGAAGAGTTAAGCTATCTGATGGAAAGAAAGACAGGAGAGATGCTGTTTGTACTGGAAGATCAGAGAAAACCATTGGAACGTATTATGACAGCTAATCCGGATTTCAAACGCAAGTTTACTTCAAAACTGGAGCTGCCGGTATTTATCAATGATGAGCTGGTAACATTCGGTCAGACATATGCGAAGGAAAATGGATATAAACTGGATGAAATGGGAATCCTTGCATTGTACAGCCGAATCGATGTAATGCAGAGAGAGGATCATGCCGTAACAGTTGCCGAGGTTAAAGAGATTATGGATGAAGCAATCGCTCATTCACAGAAAGCAAATGTAAAACATCTTGCAAGAAGAGTCTTTGGAAAAGGAACGGATCACGCAGACCGGATCATCCTTAAAGAAGAGGATTTCAGAATTTAGTTTGATAATAAAAATAAATTCAAACTATAAATGAGAAAAAAGAGTTTTGACAGATAATGTTTGTCAAAACTCTTTCTTTTTACCTTGTTCTAACGTATAATAAATATATTACCATAAGAGTATGGGAAGGTGGAATTATGGCTGAAAGAAAGAAAAAAACATATGAGATCGGGGAGCTGGATCAGTATCTTTTTGGACAGGGGAACCATTACGAGATATATAAGAAGCTGGGATCGCACCGAGTAAAGGATGGACACCGTCAGGGTGTGTATTTTGCTGTGTGGGCACCGCATGCGAAGTCGGTATCCGTTGTCGGTGAATTTAACGAATGGGATACACAGGCGAATCCGATGAAGCGGGAAGAGCCGTTGGGAATTTATACGTGCTTTATACCAAAGGTACAGGAAGATATGATGTATAAGTATTGTATTGAGACTTATACGGGAGACTACATTTTCAAGGCAGATCCATTTGCAAACTATGCAGAGTTACGACCGGGAACTGCATCGAGAGTGCATGATATCAGTGAGCTGAAATGGTCGGATACGCAGTGGATGAAGCGCAGGGAAGACTGGGATCATAAGAAAGAACCAGTGTCTGTGTATGAAGCGCATATCGGTTCGTGGAAGAAACATCCGGGGCGTGAGGACGATGGATTTTATACATACCGGGATTTCGGTAAAGAGATAGTCAAATATGTAAAAGACATGGGTTATACGCATGTGGAGCTGATTGGTATTGCGGAGCATCCGTTTGACGGTTCATGGGGATATCAGGTGACAGGGTATTATGCACCAACTTCCAGATATGGAACCCCGCAGGATTTTGCATGGATGGTCAACCATCTGCATCAGCATAATATCGGTATCATTCTTGACTGGGTGCCGGCACATTTTCCGAAAGATGCACACGGACTTGCTGATTTTGATGGAACCCCAACGTTTGAATATGCAGATCCGAGGATGGGAGAACATCCGGACTGGGGAACGAAGATTTTCGATTATGGAAAGAATGAAGTGCGGAACTTCCTGATTGCCAATGCGCTGTTCTGGGTGGAATACTTCCATATAGACGGTCTTCGCGTAGATGCGGTTGCGTCCATGTTATATCTGGATTATGGAAAGAATGCAGGAGAGTGGGTGCCGAATAAGTACGGAGAGAATAAGAACCTTGAAGCGATTGATTTCTTTAAGCATCTTAATTCGGTTGTGCTTGGCCGTAATCCAGGTGCAATGATGATTGCTGAGGAATCTACTGCATGGCCGAAGGTAACCGGGGATGTGGAAGATGACGGACTGGGATTCAGCCTGAAATGGAACATGGGCTGGATGCATGATTTTACAGAATATATGAAATTGGATCCGTATTTCAGAAAAGATAATCATAATCTGATGACATTCGCAATGAGTTATGCATATAGTGAGAACTATATTCTGGTTCTGTCGCATGATGAAGTTGTACATCTGAAGTGTTCAATGTTGAATAAGATGCCGGGACTTGGATTTGATAAATATGCGAATCTGAAAGTCGGATATGCATTTATGATGGGACATGTCGGTAAGAAACTGTTGTTTATGGGACAGGAATTTGCACAGCTCCGTGAGTGGAGTGAGGAGAGAGAGTTGGACTGGTATCTTCTTGCAGAGCCGGAACATCAGGCGATTCAGAACTGGGTACGTGATCTTCTGCATTTGTATAAGAATAAAAAAGCGATGTATGAGGCAGATCATGAATTTGGTGGCTTTGAGTGGATCAATGCTGATGACACATACAGAAGTATTTTCAGCTTCATGCGTCATTCCAAAGATGGCAAGAAGAATCTGTTGTTCGTATGTAACTTCACACCGATGGAAAGAGCAGATTATCGTGTCGGTGTTCCGAAGAGAAAACAGTATAAGTTGCTGCTGAACAGCGATGAAGAGAAATACGGTGGAACGGGTGAGAAACGTCCGCAGGTATACAAAGCACAGAAGCAGGAATGCGACGGAAGACCATATTCATTCGCATATTCTCTTCCACCATACGGCGTAGCAGTTTTTGAATTTTAAGAGTAACTATTCAGAACCAAGTATAAAAAGAAGAGACGATACGGCATGCTTGCATGCAGGTGTCGTCTCTTCTTTTTATACAGGTGACTCGAATAGAGTCACCGCCCCGGACATGAGCAAAAGAGCTGCGAAGCAGCGGAAAAGCGCGAAGGACGCGCGATTTTGCGAATGAGCGGGGATGGTTCTGAAAAGTAAAAGAAACTCGAATAGAGTCACCGCCCCGAACATGAGCAAAAGAGCTGCGAAGCAGCGGAAAAGCGCGAGGGACGCGCGAATTTGCGAATGAGCGGGGAAGGTTCTGAAAAGTAAAAGAAACTCGAATAGAGTCACCGCTTAGCTATTTCACTTCCTCCATCGTCGGGATAGAGACAGCCGCTCCCGCTCTGGAGCAGGTAATGGCAGATGCTTTTGACGCCAGTTCCAGCGAAGCAGGAATATTTTTGCCGTGTAACAGTCCGGATAAAAAGAACCCGGTAAATGTATCTCCGGCAGCGGTTGTATCTACAGCTTTTATTTTAAAGGCTGGCTGATAAATCTGTGTGTCGGAAGAGAGATACATAGAACCTTCTTCGCCGAGTGTCAGTACAAAATCGTTCTCAGGGAAAAGCTCCTGCAGTCTGGAAGCAAGCTTTTCGTTATCGGAAATATCAGCATCCGACAGTTTGCTCTTAATCAGCCCTGCAGCTTCAATCTCATTTACAAAAAACAGATCGATGAGATGCAGCGGAAGTTCAAAAATCTTCGCATCCATTGGAGATGGATTCAAGATGATCTTCATGCCTCTGGCTTTCGCATTGATAATGATATAAGAGAGCTGATTGATCTCATTCTGGAGAACCAGGTAATCTCCTGAGCCAAAATGAGAGAGAACTTCATCTGCATATATTGTTGTGATTTGCTGGTTTGTTCCGCCATAGAGAAGAATACAATTGTCTCCCTGCACATCATTCTGGATGATTGCATGCCCGGTTGGCGTTTTTGTGTCGGTATGCAGAAGTTCTGTATGTACTCCGGCAGCAGTTAAAATGTCAGAGAGAAATTGCCCATCGGCTCCGATGACTCCGGCATGCCAGACTGACATGCCGGCTTTTGCAAGGGCGATAGACTGGTTCAGTCCTTTTCCACCCGGATATTGTTTTAAATCTTCGGAAGAAAGGGTTTCCCCTTTCTTCACAAAGTGCGGTACTTTATATACGTGATCAATATTTAATGACCCGAAATTCAGTATTTTCATACCTGTATCCTCCGTCTGTAAAATATCGAAAGTACAGTGACTTTAGTTGGAAGAACTGTCGTCCGAAGAATTGCTGTCTGAGGAATCTGAATCACTTCCGGTCAGTCCTTTGAAAAAGTTCACGACTTTATCCCACCAGCCTTCAGTATCTGCATTCTGAACTTTGTCTTTGATATCGTCCAGTGTGCTGTTGCTGACAACATCACTTCCGAGAATATCATCTTTGGTCTGGCTGATGATTCCACCGGAATTGCTGTCATTTCCGCCGAAAAATCCTTTGATGTTATTGACTAGTTTTGTGAAGAAACCTTCGCTCTTGCCTTCCAGGTTGTTCAGCGTCTGCTGAAGAGATTTGACATCGTAATCATACTGGGAAATCTTCTCCATCAGGGATACGATCTTATCTTTCTGCTCGTCGGTGAGATTAACGTCCAGATCTTTCGCTTTTTCATCGACTGTATCTGCAATCTTATCTTCGTCGCTGATATCATTTGCAATGACATCTTCTTTGACATCGTTCATCAGATCCGTTGCCTTGTCCTGTCCGATATCGTCAGCAAGTTCACCGGTAGTTACAAGCTCTTCTGTAGCGGCTTCTTTCTGCCCTTCGTCCAATTTCTCACCGCTTGCAGTCTCATAAGCCATCATGATTCCGGTTAAAGCACCAGTTCCGGATACTTCGATCGGAGATGCCGCAACAACGTTGCAGTTTTCTACGCCGGAAGTTGTCAGAGTGCTGGCAATCATGGAACTGGTTACAAATGTAAGGTTTGCGACCTTCACCTGGATACCGCCGCTTGTAGTTGGTTCTACATAAGAACAGCTGTAGGTCTTGTGACCAATCTGCGCTTCAGATGCAATCCCTTCCATATATTTACGTTCGTCCTGATTGGTAACTTCAATCGTTTCTACACTGTCCTTGCTTGTTCCGAAATATTCATACATAGACTTCTTCTGGTCGTCTGACAGGTTTGTCCCGATCGTAACAACTTTGGAACTGTCTGCGTTGGCGATCATCGGAAGACTTGCACATGTAAGTGTAACTGCCAGAGCAAGTGGAATGATTTTTTTAAATTTTTTCATAATAATGGCTGTTGCCGTACCTCCTTTTATGACTGGTATTACCAGATGTATTTTTAATGAGTTTAAATAAAAATGATGCCAGAAGACTGCAGAAATGTATTGATTTTGCAATCTTTTCCATTATTATATGGGAGCTGGCATCATTATAGTATCATAATCGTTTTGGTTTGCAAAGAAAATCCGTCTTAACTCTTTCTGAAGATTTTCTTTAGGCGTTCTTCTAATATAGAAGAGGAAATCAGTCCGCCGAAAGAGGCGAGAACTGTACCGCTTTTAAAGCAGACAAATGTCGGGACGAGATCATCCGTATAAGTTTTGGCTAAGAGTGGTGATTCGTCAATGTCTACTTCTATAAATAAATACTGCGCATGGTATTTGCCGGATATTTCTTCTGCAATTGGTTTCATCATTGCACATTTTGTGCACCAGGATGCGTAAAACATCACAACGACCGGCACGCCGGAATTGTGTATAACAGCAGGAAAATTTGCTGCAGTGACATGCTTCATAAATCAGCCTCTTTTCTTCGTATGGCAGTCCGTGTCTGTATTCAGGTACCGGCATACTTCGCAGAAAGAATGTAAAAGACATGAGAATGGTCTGAGACAGCGCCTGTTGCAAATGTTGGTAAAACAAAAACAGGAGTGCCGTCGTCTTCGTTTCGGTTTCATGAATGTGTACCTCTGCACAGACTATTGTTACTTTATTATATGATACAAAGTAAAAAATGCGTATGATGAACGTGCAAGAGGTATATGCTTATTTCCTTGCCGCAATCAGTTTGTTGATCGGATGTTTCATGGAAGAGAATTTCTCCTCGTATTCTGTCATGACATTGCCTTCGTTCATGGCAGGATCATGATGCAGGTCATAGGTACATGCGGTCATTTTCCAGATGTCGGATGTTTCCAACTGTTCGGTGGAGAAATCAAAGAGATCTCGGTTGTCTGTTTTAAATTCGACAGTGCCATCCGGAATGAGAATCTTGTCATAGCGGGCAAAAAATTCTGCAGATGTCAGACGTCTTCTTGCATGGCGGGCTTTCGGCCATGGATCGGAGAAATTCAGATAGATCCGGGATACTTCATTTTCAGCAAAAACTTCCGGAAGATCTGTGGCATCCATACAGATAAAGCGTAGATTCGGAAGATGGAGTGTGACTGTTTCTTCGGATGAAGAATCGGATGTTACCTCCAGCTTCTCGACAGCACGTAGAAGGACGCTGGAATAACGCTCGATGCCGATATAGTTGATATCTGGGTTCTGCTCTGCCAATGTCAGAATAAACTGACCTTTTCCCATACCGACTTCAATATGAAGTGGATGATTATTGTGAAAAATTTCGCTGTTCCATTTGCCACGGAAGTGTCGCTCATCTTTGATTACCATTTCTGAATTGGCAAGTACGTTCTCCGCACGGGGTATATTTCTTAATCGCATAGAATGTTCCTTTCTGATATTATCCTTATTAAATACATTTTTTCATGTATATTGCATGTGCTTTTCCAGTTTAACTTTTGTCCTTTAAAATGTCAAATTTGCTATGGATTTTTCTGGAAATAAGAGTATTATATAACATATACATAAAAATATGGAAAAAGAATGGAGGCGGATTATGGATTCTGTAGTAGAAAAGTTGAGCGAAATTGAAAAAACAGCAGAAGATATTGTTGAATATGCTGAAAAACAGAAGGCAGAGATTGAACATCAGATACAAAATGAACGAGACGTGTTTGATCGGGAAACAGAGCAGGCTACACAGGAAGAGCTTTCCAGAATTCGTGCGCAGGCAAAAGAAAAAATGGATGCAGTTATGGAGGAGCAGAGGGAGAAGAACCAGAAGCTTCTGGAAGAACTGCGAAAAGAATATGAAGAAAATCATGAGGCGTATGCCAGAGAGATATTAGAACATATCACAGAGGTATAGAACATGGGAAATGTTATGGCTTACAGCGGAATTGTCACGAAAGTCCACGGGATGCAGGCGAAACTTCTGTCGGAAGAGGAGCTTGAGGAAGTCGCATCCAAAAAGACAGTTCCGGAAGTAATTGAGTATCTGAAAGAAAAGCCGGCATATGCAGAGTATATGAACCGGCTGGAGGTAAAACTTTATCATCGAAGGAATGTTGAGAAAGTGCTGTATCAGTCTTTGTATGCAGACTGGTCCAGATTGTTCCGGTTTGCGGGAATGGAACAGAAGAAGTTTTTGAAAGTTTACTGGAAACGGTATGAAGTGGATTTGATCAATTACTGTCTTCGTATCGTATTTAATCATTATGAAAAACCATTTGATCTGGAATACAAGAAAGACTTTTTTGACCGGTATTCACAGATCTCGATTGACAAGATGATTACGTCCAGAAATATTGACGAGCTGGTAGATAATTTACAGGGTACGGAGTATTATGAACCGCTCATTAAGATAAAAGATTCAGGTGCAGCGACGTTGTTTGACTATGATCTTGCACTGGATCTCTATTATTTTACGACACTTTGGAGAAAACAGCGCAGACTGCTTAAGAAGAAAGAGCTGGAGATCTATACGCGAGACTGCGGAACAAAGATTGACCTTTTGAATATCCAGTGGATATACCGTGCGAAGAAATATTATCATTTACTGCCGCCGGATATTTATGCACTTACGATTCCAATCCATTACCGGCTGAATCTGGAAGATTTTAAGATGCTGGTAGACACACCGAGTGTGGAGGAATTTCAAAATCGGCTGGACGAAACATATTATGCGGAGAAATATGAGATCGGGAAGGAACAGAAGACGATGGAGCAGATCTATCAGGACTGCCTGCGTCAGTTGTATCTGTCAGACCGAAGGCGAGAGCCGTATTCGATCGCATCGATCAGCACATATCTGTTTTTAAAAGAAGAAGAAATTAAAAAGTTGACGACAGCGTTTGAATGTATTCGCTACGGATTAACAACAACAGAGACTTTAGCATATATGAAAGGGGTGATTCGATGATCGTCAAGATGAAATTCTTAAGCATAAGCGGGCCGAAGACAGACATTGACCGTGTCTGCGACCAGTATCTTTCTAAGTATGAGATGCAGTTGGAAAATGCAGTGGCTGAGCTTAAGACAACGGACAATCTGCAGCCATTTGTAGATTTGAATCCTTACCGGGAACCGCTCGCGAAGGCGGAGCAGTTTACGGCAATGATCAAGAATGACAAGATCTGTCCGAAAGCAGTGACATCGCAGGAGGAGATGCTTGCAATGATCCGGGAAGTGAATCATGATTTTCTGGAACTGCAGGAACAGAAAGAATTATTAAAAAAGAAAGTAGAAAGTTTACGGGAAAGACTGGATGTATTGACACCGTTTCAACCGCTGGATCTGGATCTGTACAAAGTTATGCGTTACCGCTATATGAAGGTGCGGTTTGGACGGATTTCGGTAGATTATTTTAATCGGCTTGAAAAATATTTATTTGATGATCTGAATGCAGTATTTATAGAGGGAGCAAGGGATGAGAATTATGTCTATGGATGTTATTTTACATCCAATCCGGAAGCGAGCAAAATAGACTCTGTATTTAATTCACTTCATTTTGAGCGGATCAGCCTGTCATCAGATTTTATTGGAACGCCGACACAGGCATGTGAGGAATTACAGAAAGAGATTGGTAAAACGAAAAAGAAGATCAAGAAGATTAAGCAAAGTATCCGTGTGCTGGTTGAAAAGCATGCGGCAGAACTGTTAGGAGCGCAGAAGCGTCTGGAAGAATTGTGCAATATCTTTGATGTGCGTAAGATGGCAGCGCGAATTGAGGAAGGCGACAACAAGGAAGAGTATTACATCCTGTGCGGATGGATGGGCGAAGAAGATGTCGCTAAATTCCTGGAAGAGACGAAAAAGGATGATAAGATATTTGTTGTAGTGGAAGAAGACAGAGAGAAGTTCTTCGGTGAACCACCGACAAAACTTAAGAATCCGAAGCTTTTCAAACCGTTTGAGATGTTTGTACGAATGTATGGGCTTCCGGCGAATGATGAGATGGATCCGACAATGTTCGTGGCACTTACTTATACATTTATTTTCGGCGCGATGTTCGGAGATGTGGGACAGGGCTTCTGCCTGTTTGCAATTGGTGGAATCCTGTATTTGACGAAGAAGATAAATCTCGCGGGAATTATATCGGTTGCAGGTATTTTCTCAATGGCATTTGGATTTATGTTTGGAAGTGTATTTGGTTTTGAAGATGTGATACCGGCACTATGGTTGAAACCGGTAGAAGCTATGACAAATCTGCCATTTATCGGGCAGCTGAATACGGTATTTATTGTGGCGGTTGCCTTTGGCATGGGACTGAACCTGCTGGTGATCCTGTTCCAGATGATCAATGCGATAAAAGCACATGATAGAGGCAATCTGTTATTTTCCAATAACGGGCTGGCGGGATTTGTATTTTACGGATGTATCATTCTGACAATCGTTCTGTATATGACAGGACATAAGACGCCGAGTAATATTTTACTGGCAATCTGTCTTGGCATACCGGTCATCCTGTTTGTATTTAAAGAACCTCTGACGAATCTTGTGGAGCATAATCACAAGAAACTCGAAGAGGGAAAAGTGATGTTTCTTGTGCAGGGATTTTTTGAATTATTTGAAACGATGCTGAGTTATTTTTCCAATACATTGTCTTATGTGCGAATCGGTGCATTTGCAGTCAGCCATGCGGCGATCATGGAAGTTGTACTGATGTTGTCTGGAGCGGAGAGCGGAAGCGTGAATATCTTTGGCGTGATTCTCGGCAATGTGATCGTGTGCCTGTTAGAGGGACTGATTGTAGGAATCCAGGTACTCAGGCTGGAATATTATGAAATGTTCAGCCGTTTTTATAAAGGAACCGGAAGAGAGTTTAAACCATTTGATCAACATAAAAAAGAACATTAAGATCTGGAAAATAGGAGGATATTATTATGACACTGACTGTAAAATTACTGCTGATCGCAACTTTGATTCTGAGTATCATCATACCATTTGGGTATTATCTGCTTGGCGAGCAGTCGAAAAAACGCTATAAAAAAGCAATCGGAGCAAATGTGTTTTTCTTCTTTGGAGCATTTGTGATTGCGGGAATTATGTTATTTGGCGGAGACACTGTACATGCAGCAGAAGCTGCAACGCAGACCGCTTCTAATGCAACCGGATTCGGATATCTTGCCGCCGCACTTGCAACCGGTTTATCCTGTGTCGGTGGAGGTATTGCCGTAGCCAGTGCGGCAAGCGCAGCACTGGGTGCCATCAGTGAAGATTCCAGCGCACTTGGAAAATCACTGATCTTCGTAGGACTTGCAGAAGGTGTTTGTCTGTATGGACTGATCATCTCCTTCATGATCCTTGGTAAATTGTAAGATGAAAATGTATCTGATCAGTGATAATATCGATACTCTGACAGGAATGAGGCTTGCCGGTGTAGACGGCGTGATGGTGCACACGCGGGAAGAGCTGCGCAGTGCCATTGAAGAAGCGATGCATGATAAGACCGTTGGAATTATCCTGCTGACAGAAAAATTTGGAAGGGAATTTCCAGATCTGATCAATGAGATTAAACTGGAAAGGACGATGCCGCTTCTGATTGAAATTCCTGACAGACACGGAACCGGACGAAAAAAAGATTTTATCACTTCGTATGTAAATGAGGCAATCGGACTGAAGTTATAGATAGGAAGAAGGTGGCATGCTTGACATTAGAGGAGAAAATAAAGCATCTTCGCACGAAGGCGATGGAAGAAGCCCGTGGCGAAGGAAATGCAATCATCAAACAGCATGAGGATGCGCTCCGGCAGCTTGCAAAGCAGCATGAAGAAGAGGTGAAACGTCAGGTAGAGACGCGGATCAAAGCAGAGCAGGTAAGTGCAAAGCAGCAGCTCAATATGGCAATGTCAAAGGCGCAGCTCGAACTGAAAAGAGAGATCAGCGCGACGCAATTTGAATTAAAAAAAGAACTGTTTCAGGAAGTGGAAGAAAAACTGAATGATTATATGCAGACACCACAGTATCAGGCACTTCTTGTTACTTATATAGAAAAGGCTGCCAGATTTGCAGATGGAAAAGAGATGACGATATATCTTAATCCGTCGGATGCAAGATGGAAAGATTATTTGGAAGAGCATACCGGCATGAAACTTACGATCAGTAAAGAAGATTTTATTGGCGGGGTGCGCGCGGTAATTCATGAAAGAAATATATTAGTTGACTATGCGTTTAAGGGAGCGCTGGAAAATGAATCCCAGAAATTCTCATTCAAGGGAGGTGCGGGAATTGACTAGCGAAAAGACTGGAAAGATATATGGCATTAATGGTCCCGTTATCTATCTGAAAGGGAAGAATGGATTTAAAATGTCGGAGATGGTCTATGTCGGAAAGGAACGCCTTGTCGGTGAGGTGATTTCTCTGGATAAAGATCTGACAACGATCCAGGTATACGAGGAGACATCGGGACTGCGTCCGGGAGAAGAAGTTACGGCATCGGGCGCTGCTGTCTCTGTGACACTGGCTCCGGGAATACTAAATAACATATTTGATGGAATCGAACGACCGCTTGAGAGAATCGCAGAATCAGGAGGTGCATTTATCACACGCGGTGTCAGCGTGGACGAACTGGATAAAGAAAAATTATGGGATACACATATGACAGTGGGTATCGGTGATCTGGTGCACGGAGGAATGATTATTGCAGAAGTTCCGGAAACGCGTGCAATCGTGCATAAATGCATGGTGCCACCGGATGTAGAAGGAAAAGTAATTTCGGTTGTACCGGATGGACAGTATACGATCAAGGATACGCTGATAACACTGGAGCTTGCGGATGGAACATTAAAAGAACTGTCAATGACACAGAGATGGCCGATCCGTGTACCGCGGCCGGTATCGGAACGGTATCCGGCAAGCGTACCGCTTGTAACCGGACAGAGAATCCTGGATACCATGTTCCCGATTGCAAAGGGCGGAACCGCCGCAATTCCTGGAGGATTCGGAACCGGAAAGACGATGACACAGCATCAGATCGCAAAATGGTCCGATGCAGATATTATTATTTATATCGGATGTGGAGAGCGTGGAAATGAGATGACACAGGTTCTGGAAGAATTTTCCGAGCTGGTCGATCCGAAATCCGGCAATCCTCTGATGGATAGGACAGCGCTGATCGCAAATACTTCTAACATGCCGGTAGCTGCCCGTGAAGCATCTATTTATACCGGACTCACCCTGGCAGAGTATTATCGTGATATGGGGTATGATGTGGCGATTATGGCAGATTCTACTTCACGATGGGCAGAGGCACTGCGTGAACTGTCCGGACGACTGGAAGAGATGCCGGCAGAAGAGGGATTTCCGGCTTATCTTGCATCCAGACTGTCCGCATTCTATGAGCGTGCAGGTATGATGCAGACATTAAATGGAGCAACCGGATCAGTATCGATCATCGGTGCAGTATCGCCACAGGGTGGAGATTTCTCTGAACCGGTCACACAGAATACAAAGCGTTTCGTGCGCTGCTTCTGGGGACTGGATAAATCGCTGGCGTATGCGAGACATTTCCCGGCAATCCACTGGCTGTCCAGCTACAGTGAATATCTGAACGATTTAAGTGGATGGTATTCGGATCACGTATCGCCGAAGTTTGTAGATTACCGGAATCGTCTGATGGCAATTCTGAATCAGGAGAGCAGTCTGATGGAGATTGTAAAACTGATCGGTGGCGATGTACTTCCGGATGATCAGAAACTGATTTTGGAAATTGCAAGAGTGATCCGTCTTGGATTCTTGCAGCAGAATGCATTCCACAAAGATGATACATGCGTTTCGCTGGAGAAACAGTTTAAGATGATGGATGTTATTTTATATTTATATAAGAAAAGCCGGAGGCTGGTTGCGATGGGTATGCCGATGTCTGTGCTGAAAGCCGAAGGAATTTACGAAAAGGTAATCGCTATTAAATATGATGTGCCGAACGATAACCTGCAGCTTTTGGACCTGTATAAACGGGATATTGACGAGTTCTACGATCGTGTCGTAGAGAAGAATGCATAAAGGGGGAGTAAGTTGTGGCAATTGAATATTTAGGACTGAGCAGCATAAACGGACCTCTTGTTGTGCTGGAAGGGGTACAGGATGCATTTTATGATGAAATTGTAGAATTTGTAGTAGATCATAAGATCCATAAAATGGGAAGAATCGTGGAACTTGATGAAGACAAGGCAATCATCCAGGTATTTGAAGGTACGGAAAATATGTCGTTGGACAATACGCATACCAAGCTGACCGGACGTCCGATGGAAGTTGATGTGTCCCCGGAGATGCTTGGGCGTACATTTAACGGAATCGGCGAACCGATTGACGGACTTGGATCGATCACGGCAGCAGACAGGCGGGACATCAATGGGCTTCCGTTAAATCCGGTAAAGAGAGAGTATCCAAGAAACTATATCCGTACCGGCATTTCAGCAATTGACGGACTGACAACATTGATCCGTGGGCAGAAGCTCCCGATTTTCTCAGGAAACGGACTTCCGCATGACCAGCTTGCGGCGCAGATTGTGAAGCAGGCATCACTCGGCGAAGGTTCGGACGAGGAGTTTGCGGTTGTATTTGGCGCTATGGGTGTCAAACACGACGTGGCAGAATTTTTTCGCAGAACATTCGAAGAGAGCGGTGTATCCGATCATGTATGTATGTTCCTGAATCTTGCAAATGATCCGGTTGTTGAACGTCTGATCACGCCGAAAGTGGCACTGACGGTGGCAGAATATCTTGCTTTTGAGTGTAATATGCACATCCTTGTCATTCTGACAGATATGACATCCTTTGCGGAGGCGATGCGTGAAGTATCTTCCTCCAGAGGAGAAATCCCGTCAAGAAAAGGATATCCGGGCTATCTGTACAGTGAGCTGGCAACGATTTATGAGCGTGCCGGAATTGTGGAAGATTCGACTGGTTCTGTGACACAGCTTCCGATCCTGACGATGCCGAATGATGATATTACACATCCGATTCCGGATCTGACCGGATATATTACAGAAGGGCAGGTTGTTCTGGACCGGAATTTACACGGGCAGGCAATTTATCCGCCAATCAGTATCCTGCCGTCACTGTCCCGTCTGATGAAAGACGGGATTGGAGCAGGCTACACAAGAGAAGATCATCAGGATCTGGCAAATCAGTTATTTTCAGCTTATGCAAAGGTGGGGGAAGCGAGAAATCTTGCCTCCGTTATCGGAGAAGATGAGCTGTCACCGATCGACAAGCAGTATCTGAAATTCGGAGAAGAATTTGAAAAACGATATATCGGTCAGGGCCCAAAAGAAAACCGTACTATTCTGGATACGCTGGATCTCGGCTGGGAACTTTTAGGTTTACTTCCAAAAGAGGAATTAGACCGAATCGATACGAAACTGGTTGATAAATATTATAAGAAAAAAGAAGAGACGGATGAGGAAGAAAGTGAATCATAAGAAATAATTTTATTTCTATGACAGAGACCAGAATGAAAGCAGAAAAGGAGGCAGAGTATGGATCCGAGAGAATTTCCCACAAAAGGAAACTTAATGCTTGCCAAAAACTCGCTGGCACTGGCGCATCAGGGCTATGATCTGATGGATAAGAAGCGGAATATTCTGCTCAAAGAGCTGATGTCACTGATTGATGAGGCAAAGGATATTCAGGAAGAGATTGACCAGACATTTACAAAAGCATATGCATGCCTGCAGCGTGCGAATATCGAGCATGGAATCAGCAAAGTGCGGGAACTGGCATTTACCGTGCCGATCGAAGATTCTATCCGCATCCAGACGCGGAGTATTATGGGAACAGAGATCCCGCATGTCAAATACGATGCAAAGCAGAATGATCTGACGTATTCGTTCAGTACAACGAGAGAGTCGATCGATATTGCGCGGGAAGCATTCCGAGAAGTGAAAGATCTGACCATCAAATTGTCGATGGTGGAGAATGCGGCGTATCGTCTGGCAACGAATATTAAAAAGACACAGAAACGTGCCAATGCGCTTAAGAATATTACGATTCCGATGTACAGCAATCTGGTATACACGATCAGCAATGCGCTGGAGGAAAAAGAAAGGGAAGAGTTTACCAGATTGAAGGTGATTAAGCGGATGAAGTCGTAGAGGGGGTGAGCTATTCGTCCCAGTAATCAATGCTTTCCTGGGCGCGTAAAGAAATACCAAATAATTTTTTTTAGAAAATAATGTGTATGCAGCATGCGTCCTTTTATGGTTGTGATACTTTTGCTTTATTATTATATTAACAGAAAGAAATAAAATGAAAAGAGATTGGCGTATCAGTTGAATGATATGCCAATCTCTTTTTCAATCAATTCAGATTATGTAAGAAAAATATCATACTACAATTTAATATTCTGGATTATAACTGTCTGGATCTTTCAGCAGCAGCCTTGATACATTCCATAACCGAAGCGCGCATGCCGCCACGTTCCAGTGCTTCGCAGCCTTCGATGGTAGTTCCGGCAGGGGAAGTTACCATATCTTTTAAAGCACCCGGATGGATATCCATCTCAAGAAGCATCTTTGCAGTTCCAAGGCAGGTCTGCTCTGCAAGGCGGTATGCAGTAGCGCGAGGAAGTCCCTGTTTTACGCCACCGTCTGCCATTGCTTCGATGAACATTGCAACATAAGCCGGACCGCCACCGTTTAATGCGCAGGCTGCATCGATGAGATGCTCCGGAAGGAGTTCAACAACACCGATAGAGCTGTAGATGGATTTGGCGATTTCCATTTCATCTTCTTTGAAATCATTGTCAGAGCAAAGAGCAAATGCTCCTGCAAATACCATCGCCGGAGTATTTGGAAGAAGGCGCAGGATTCTAGGTGTACCATCGATCATAGCCTGAAGTCTTTCGACTGTTACACCGGCTACGATAGACATCATTGCTTTACCGTCCAGTGCTTTTTTGCACTGCTCTAAAGCTTCTGCGGCATTCTGAGGTTTAACGGCAAGTAAAATAATGTCGCTGTTCTTGCAGACATCTTCATCGTCTGCCGCGAGATTGACACCCCAGCCGTTTGCTTTTTCCATCATGGCAGGGTTAATGTCGTAAACGTATACATTCTCTTTTGCGAGTACACCGCTTTCCAGTGCGCCGTAGAGGATCGCGCCTCCCATGTTTCCGCATCCGATGACTCCGATTTTCTTTGTTACCATAATAATCGACCTCCTAAATCAAAATGTTTAATATGAATTATTATCAGACAGATTGTGTCGCGCGCTGCGCGTTCACAATCAGGCATCTGTATTCTTAAATTCTTCCCAGGCAGCAGTCAGTTTGTCCGGGTTTTCTAACAGCAGCTTTGTACCTTCTGCCATACAGCGTGCAGCGTAAAGCATACCTTTGTGTCCGATACTCATGCCTGCCTGCTTTGCGGCAGCCCAGTGATGCAGAGATGTACCGCGGCACATGGTAGCAGCACTGATGGTGATGAGAGGAACGGTGTGGCTGACTTCCGTAGCGTCTGTACCGATGAAGATCGGAACAGGTTCCGGCTCCAGCGGTTCCAGTCCTTTGAAATAAATCCCGTCATTTTCCAACCCGGCTTCTTTACTGAGTTCGGCGGCAAATGTCAGTTCATTTTCGGTATATTCCGGAGTCGGGATATGTGTCATTGCCTCATAGTACAGCTCAGCAAGCACACGGTTGACTTTCATTTCTTTACAGCTGGTGACCAGTTCAATATCTACGGTTGTATCTGTCATCATGGCAGCACCGCGTGCACATTTATCCACACGTGCACTGGCATCTTCTGTGCGGGAACGCTTGAAAGAACGGATGAAATAATTCGTCTTTGCAAGATCCGGAACAACATTTGACGGGATTCCGTTATCGACATATGCATAATGCATACGGACTTCATCCGGCACATGTTCACGCAGATAATTTACACCGATATTCATAAGTTCGGCTGCATCCAGAGCGCTTCGCCCTTCCTGCGGAGATTTGGCGGCATGTGCGCTGACTCCGTGGAAAGTATAATTTTTCACATCCTGAGACATCCAGATATCGTTGCTGATCCGGTTCTGGTCAAATGGATGCCATGTTACGGCAACATCCAGGCCATCAAAGACGCCGGCTTTGTTCATAACAATCTTGCCGGACATGATCTCTTCAGCAGGACAACCGTAGACGCAGATCGTGCCGGGAATCTGTTCTGTTTCCATATGACTTTTCAGTGCGCAGGCGGCTCCGATTACGGCAGTGCCCAGTAAGTTATGACCGCAGGCATGTCCGACACCGGGAAGTGCATCGTATTCTGCAAGAAATCCAAGGATTGGTTTTCCTGTGCCCCAGGTTGCGGTAAAGGCAGTCTCAATATTTGCAGTTCCGTTTGAAACAGTAAATCCCTGTTCCTGTAAATAAGTACTTAAACGCACCGAAGATTTTTGCTCTTGATAGGCAAGTTCCGGATTGGCAAATATGTAATTTGCCGTATCAATTAATTCTGCCTGATGTGTTTTAAGCCAGTCTGCTACAATGTTACGGCTGGCGGAAGATTCGGAACAAATTTCTTCACTGAAATGATTGATCGTAGAATCTGTCATATTTAAACTTCCTCCGGGTAAGCACCCTCTAATACATCCAGATATTCCTGACCGAAAGTATCCACGTAATCAGCAAGGGCAAGATCAATTGCTTTCTGACCGTTTGTGCCAAGCTTTTCGATCAGTGTCTTGCTAATTGTATCTTTCAGATGTGCGGTGTGAAAATTAAAATCTTTCATGCAGGAAGTGCCGAGATCCTTCTTCTTGGCAGCGAGAGCTTCGACATCTTCCGGCGTCAGTGGATAGCCCCAGTCAAATTCGCATTGTTCGCCGCCCCAGCTCATGGATGTAGCAGTTGGGGTACAGACAAAATCAGAGCGGAATCCCTGATAAACCGCATTATCAACATTGACACAATAAAGTTTACCGTATTCTGTAATATCGTGCTTTTTCCATGCTTCACACCAGGCACATTTCGAAATATAAGTCTGAAGTGTCGGTTCGGTACGGAGTGTACCAAATTGCATCTGTCCGTCATAGTCAGGCTTCCACTCGCCGTAAGCCTGGTTGGTCATTGTGTTGAGCGGATCGCCGTGAGCAATCGCTCGTGCAGCCATTCTTGCACCTCGTTCTTTACCATAGACAGTCATACCGTCTAAGATTGCCTGTTTTCCTTCTTCGCCACAGATTTCAATAGCGCGCTTGGCGAGAAAAGCAAACATCATTGCATGATGTTCGATCTTACAGGAAACCGTTTCTTTGGCTGTATTCATAATTATCATCCTTTCACATAGTAGTCTGTTAAAGTTTGGAGACATTATACTACATTTTATAAGAAGATACCAGTGTAAGGGAGGAAACTAAAGACACAAAATATAACTGATAATCTATAATCAGTAATAGAAAAAATCTATATCTGTCGTTAGTTATTAAAAAATATGAGTGGTTTTTTATCTGAAAAAAAGCTATGATGGTTATATGAGATAAACTGTATAAAAAATATAGAAAAAAAGAACGACAAAATGTAAAAAGAGGTAAAAAACAATGGACAAAAAACGTTTTATGGTAGTCAGTGGTTTCCTTGGAGCAGGAAAGACAACGACGATGGTAGCACTTACAGAGTACATTAACAGCACAGGCAAACATGCAGCAATCATTGCAAATGACCTGGGAGCAAATTATATTATCGATGCAGAGTATTCTGATCGTCAGAATGTAGAAGTCACACCGATCGGCGGCGACTGTATCTGCTATATTCCGGATACATTGATCGAAAGAATCGAGCGTCTGAACAGAGAGCCGAAAGATCTGGTTATGTCTGATATTCCGGGATGCGGAATCGGTGCACTGGATCATGTATATGGCAATCTGGACAAGAACCACAAGGATGAGTTTACACTGGCTCCGTTTCTTGTTGTAACAGACCCGGAGAGACTTCGTATGATCATGCCGGAGCAGGCAGATATCCATCTTCCGGAAGAATTAAAATTCCTTCTGGATGCACAGTTAAAAGAAGCAGACTGTATCGTTCTGAATAAGATCGATCTGATGTCTGATGAGGAAGTGGACCGCTATGTAAAATTCTTAAAAGAAGCTTGCCCGGATATTCCGGTGTTCCCTATCTCTGCAAAAGAAAAGATCGGTCTGGAACAGGTAGCAGACTATGTACTGACTGCAGAGAGCCGTGTGAACATTACAGATATCGGATACGGCGGACCGGAATTCGTTGCAGCTGAGAAGAGTATGTCATGGTTCAACAGAAATGTATTTATCACAGCAAAAGACGGCAAAGCATTTGACGGAAATGAATTAGTTGACGATCTCATTGACGAGATTCGTAACGGACTGATTGCAAATAAGAGAAATGTTCCACATCTGAAGACATTTGCAGTAGGAAAAGAGAATGATTATGGAAAATTCAGTCTGATCGGTGTAGATTATGACATCATCCATGACCAGGAACTGAAAGAAGAAACAGAAAAATTGCGTCTTGTTGTAAATGCGCGTGCAGTATGCGAATCTGATCTGTTATTAGATATTGTAGATGATGCATTTGATGCTGTAGCTGAAAAATATAATGTAAAGATTAAAGTATTCTTCAGTGAGTGCTTCGGAATGATGGACGAGGGAAGACATTAAGCGAAAGTCTGTTACAAAGTAATGGGAAAGAGATCACAAATTATGAGCAATGATATTCACGAACAAATAAAGGAATATTATGGAGTCATCCTGCAAAGCAGTGATGACCTCAAAACAAATGCGTGCTGCTGCAGTTCAGCGCCGCCGAAGTATGTAAAAGATATTTTGCCGTTGATCAAGGATGAGATAAAAAACCGTTTTTATGGCTGTGGTTCTCCGATTCCGATGGGAATGAAAGGATGCCATGTGCTGGATCTCGGATGTGGTACGGGAAGAGATGTCTATATTTTATCTAAACTGGTTGGGGAAGAGGGACATGTCTATGGCGTAGATATGACACCGTCCCAGATTGAAGTTGCCATCCGTAATGAAGCAGCGCAGATGGAGGCATTTGGATTCGAAAAGACGAATACAAGTTTTCATCTGGGATATATCGAAGATCTGAAAAGCATCGGAATTGAAGATAATTCCATCGATGTTGTGACATCTAACTGCGTAATTAATCTGTCGCCGTTCAAGGAGCAGATTTTCCGGGAAGTATACCGGGTATTAAAAGAAGGCGGAGAGATTTATTTCTCCGATGTTTTTGCCGACCGCAGGCTTCCGGATGAAATAAAAAATGATCCGGTCATGCGCGGAGAATGTATGGGTGGCTCCATGTATCTGGAAGATTTCCGCAGAATGATGGAAAAATGTGGTTTTGTCACTTATTATACGATGGAAAAGACACCGATCCAGCCGCATGATTTCGAGATTGCGAGATTGACAGGAGACATCCAGTTTTATTCCTGTACAGTACGCGCATTTAAGTGTAGCGGCCTGGAGGACCGGGAAGAAAATTACGGACATAGTGCGACCTATCTTGGAACGATGGAGGAAAATAAACGGTATTGCGATTTTGATGAGACATTCCGTTTTCTGAAAAATAAACCACTTGGAATCAGTGGTAATCTTGCAAAGATTTTAAGGGCTTCCAGATTCTGTAATTATTTTACGGTTGAAGGAGAAGGGGAGACACATTATGGCCTGTTTAAAGAACTGGATCAGAGTGTTAATCCGACGCAGTATGATAAAAATGCAAAGATTACAGCAAGGACACTGAAAGAAGAAGTCAGACGGTATGACATTCCGGAATTAATGGATCGTGTCAAAGGTGTGGATGAGCTGTATTCCAAAGAGCAGCTCACGACAATGCAGGTAAATGTCGGCTACAGGTGTAATCTGTCCTGTGCACACTGCTTCCTGGAGTGTGGGCCGGATAAAACGGAGATGATGAGCAAAGAGACAATGGATCAGTGCCTGCAGGCATTTAAGACCGGTGGGTTTCGAACGATGGATATTACCGGCGGTTCACCGGAGATGAATCCGAATCTTACTTATTTCATTGAGGCAGCATCGAAGCTTGGCGATGTGATTGTCCGCACAAATCTTGTTATTTTGCAAAAGGAAGCATATGCTCACTTAATAGATGTATATACAGAAAATAAAGTCCGTATTGTCTGTTCTCTGCCTTACTATAATAAGAAAGTTGTGGAAAAGCAGAGAGGCGCACATGTATTTGATCCGGCGATTAAGATTCTACAGGAATTAAATGCAAGAGGCTATGGCAGACAGGATGATCTGCGGCTGACGCTTGTGTATAATACAGATGGCCCGTATCTGCCACCGAATGAATTTATGCTGGAAAAGACATACAGAGAAATTCTGGAAAAGGAATATGGCATTGTATTTACGGATTTGATTGCAATTGGAAATGTGCCGATCGGAAGATTCGGGCAGGAGTTAAAGCACCAGGGAAAACTTGGATCTTATCTGAAACTGCAGAGTGAGAACTTCAATGAAGACAATCTGCCGAAGGTTATGTGCCGGGATCAGATCAATGTTGATTACGATGGCAGTCTGTATGACTGTGAATATTATCATGTCCTTGGAATGAAACCAGATGGGGAAGCACATATCAGAGAGCTTGCGGATCATGCGCCGAAGCCGCGGAAGATTCATACCTGTGCAGTTTGCTATAGTTGTACGGCAGGATATGGAAGCAGCTGTGGTGGAAATCTGTCACATTAAGTTGGCAGTGGAAGGTTCTGCCGGTGTGATTTGTCGGATAGAAAAAGAGCTGTTTGGAAATTATGAAAATGATTTCTTAAAAAATATGGAAAAAATATTAAAAAACACTTGATTTTTAGAAAAACATGTCATATAATATTACTTGCGTCACGGGAAACTGATGACGCAGGACATGCGCGATTAGCTCAGTTGGCAGAGCACCTGACTCTTAATCAGGGTGTCCAGGGTTCGAACCCCTGATCGCGCACTATAAAATCGCTGTTTTTGCAGACAACAGAGCTGCAGGGACGGCGATTTTTTGTATAATAGGAAATTTCATTTTCTATTATACAAAAGCCTCCGGCAGGATGCGCACTGCGGCGTACAATGATGATGTCGCAAGCGACCACCGCAGGCGCGCGAATGTGCCAAGGCACATTCGATTTATAGCGATGAGGAGGGAACAACATGGCGGCAAGCGGTTATGCAATCGGACTTCTGGTCGCAAAATTATGGAAGAAGGATCACGAAACATCTATTTCCATGATGTACGGAAACGGAATGCGTAATATCAGCGTGGGAGCCGTGATTGCGGCGGCATATTTCCCGGGAGAAGTGATGTTCCCGGTTATGATCGGAACGTTGTTCCAACAGGTACTGGCTGCATTTTATGGAAAAGCAACGGAGCAGCCGGGTGACAGCAGTAAAAACTAAGATTTCCCTAAGAATATCTTTAGAATTATTTTCTTTACAAGGATGTGTATTCTATTTATAATTTTACCAACAAAAGAAATGAGGAAAAAGGATGCACAAAAGACGAAGAGAGTTTAAGAAGAGAGCCAGATGTGTGTTGAAGACGCATTACTGGCTTTTTGTTATGTTATGCCTTATTGCAGGCATGATCGGAACAGAATTTACCACTTCCGTGAAACTGGGAAAGGACGCAGCAGTGTCTTATGCGGAAGCAGAGAACACGGTCAACCGTCTGACAACGGATAACCTGATCGGAGCGTTCTATGATAATCTGGAAGAATTTAATGAAGGAAAAGAGGCGGAGCAGAGAGCGCGCATTGATGAAAAGAAGAAACGCTATGAAGAAGAATCAAAAAAGAATGAAAATGCGGTTCTTGGACGAAGCAGGGGTGTCTTTTCCGGCATTGTAAATAAAGCCGCTTCCGGTGAATATATTGTTACACTTGCAGTTGCGGTGCGCTCACTGGTCGGCTCGGATAACATAGCTGCCTGGCTGCTGATCGTTGTCAGCCTGGCACTGATCTTTTTCGTGCAGACCTTTATCGTAGATGTGTATCAGATTGTTATGCGAAGGATGCTTTTGGAAGGGCGCTGTTATAAGCGCGTTCCGCTACACAGAGTGTGGTTCCTGATGCGGGTGCGCAAATGGATGCATGCGGGAGTCACGCTTCTGTTAAAACAGGCATTGCACACTGTGTGGGGGCTTACGGTTATCGGGGGCGTTGTCAAATATTATTCTTATTATCTGGTTCCTTATATTGCAGCAGAGAATCCATCAATTAAGGCGGCAGATGCGATCACATTATCAAGGCAGATGATGGACGGGCATAAGTGGGAATGTTTTGTGATGGAATTGTCGTTCTGGGGCTGGAGATTTCTTGGATTTTTTACAATGGGAATTGCCAACATTTTCTATATCAATCCATTTATGGCTGCGACAATGGCAGAATATTATGTGAGTCTGCGAGAGGAGGCAATCGACAGGAAACTTCCGCTGGCAGAACAGTTAAATGATAGATATCTGTATGAGCATCCGGAACAGATGGTGCTGGATGCGGCTTATGAAGACGTTAGAGAAGTGGAGGAAGAACCGCCGGTTGTTATAGAAGGTCTGACTGGAGTTCAGAAGTTTCTTGCAAATACACTGGGAATCACAGTGCTGCATCAGAAAGAGATGGATGCGCTGGAGGAAGAGGCAAACCGAAAATTCCGGGTTGTGCATGATATACGTGCATACAAAGGAATTGTTTATCCGACCAGACTGTATCCGATTTCGGAAGTGAAGAGAAATAATCTGCTGGAAAATATGAACTTTTTGCGTCATTACTCTATCTGGTCTGTGATCATGATGTTTTTTATTATGTCATTTGCAGGCTGGGTGTGGGAAGTGAGTCTACATTTTCTGACCAAAGGATGTTTTGTTAACCGTGGGGTTCTTCACGGTCCGTGGTTGCCGATTTACGGGGCTGGCAGTGTACTGATTTTATTGTTGCTGAACCGTCTGCGCAGAAAACCTGTGGCAGAATTTATTGCAGCGGTAGCCTTGTGTGGATTTATAGAATATTATACATCTTATTTCCTAGAGATTATAACGCATGGCAAGCGATGGTGGGATTATCATGGATATTTTCTGAATCTTAACGGAAGGATCTGTGCAGAAGGGCTTTTGACATTTGGAATCGGAGGCGTTGTAATGGTATATGTACTGGCGCCATTTTTAGACAATCTGATCCGCAGGCTTCCGATGCGACGTCTGATTGCGTTATGTGTGCTGTTGTTAGTATTGTTTGGCGCAGATCAGATGTGGTCGGTACGTCATCCGAATGAGGGGAAAGGAATCAGCAAAATGAGGACGACAGCCGTCCGGACATATGAAAAAGAAGGGAAGGTAGTAAAACAATGATCGCATTATATCTGGCTCCGCTGTATCTGTTATTATGCGGATATATACTCTGGCGCATGCTGCACTGGCTTGCAGCCTGTCACGATGTGACAAAAAATTTTTTTCTCAGGGGACTGCTCGTCACAGTGTACGTTTTTCTGGCGCTAAGCCTGCTTTTTGGATTCCTTGTACCGCCGTCGATGTTACAAAGAGTGCTGAAAGGGATTGGCAATTACTGGCTGGGTGTGTTATTATATATCTTGCTTACAGTTCTTGTAGCAGATCTTATAAGACTCATTCTGAAACATGTGTCATTTCCGAAAAAGGAAAGACTTTTTTCAAGAAAAGGACATGTTATCGTGGGCAGTATATGTCTGGCAGTGATTCTGGCATTCAGTGCCGCCGGGATCTATGGTGCACGTCATATCGTAACGACAGATTATCAGGTAAAGATATCAAAGAAAGCAGGGAATCGGAAGGAACTGAATCTTGTTCTTGTGGCTGATTTCCATCTGGGATACAGCATCGGCAGCAGCCATATGCAGCGGATGGTGGAGAAGATCAATGCGTCAAAACCGGATCTTGTAGTGATCGCGGGAGATATTTTTGACAATGAATATGAGGCATTGGATAATCCGGAGCGCCTGGAGAAGATATTAAGATCGATCAAGAGCAGGTATGGTGTCTATGCATGTTACGGCAACCATGATATACAGGAGAAGATTCTGGCAGGATTTACATTTCCGAGAAAAGGGAAGAAGATGAGCGATCCGCGGATGGATACATTTTTGGAGAAATCAAATATTCATCTGCTTCGGGATGAAGCAGTCGAGATCGACAATGCTTTTTATCTGTTCGGAAGAGCTGATTATGAACGTCCGGGAAGAGGGATCAGGAAGAGAAAGCTTCCGAAAGAACTGGTGAAGGAAATGGATCAGAAGAAACCAATTCTTGTAGTGGATCATGAACCGAGAGAATTAAAAGAACTGGCAGATGCGGGAGTGGATCTGGATCTGTGTGGACATACACATGATGGCCAGATGTTCCCGGGGAACTTGGTTACGGACATGATGTGGGAGAACTCCTATGGCTATCTGAAAAAGGGAAAGATGCATAATATCGTGACTTCCGGGCTTGGCGTATTCGGACCGGATATGAGAGTGGGTACGAAGAGTGAGATCTGCCGGATTAAGATAAAATTCAATTAGAGAGAAAGAGAGAAAGGGAATTGCAAAAAAGTAAAACTTTCTCTTTCTTTTCGCTCTGAATTGGTGTATGATAGTAAAAGACACAACATATTGTGTAATGACAAGTTAAAAATATCTATATTTTGTTATAAAAAAAGAATGCTAAAAAAGGAGAAATCAAGGGGATTATGGGAATTCAAGTGAAAAATCATGTGATCAAACGAAACGGAGAGGAAGTACCGTTCCAGCTTGATAAGATCATAAATGCGATCAAATCTGCAAACAAAGAGGTAGAACGGATCCATCAGTTGAATGAATATCAGATTCTTGCAGTGGCAGATACAATCGGTCAGAAAGTGAACGAATATCGCCATGCCGTGAATGTAGAAGATATTCAGGATATGGTAGAGACCGGCATCATGGAGATGCGTGGATATGAAGTCGCACAGAAGTATGTGCGTTATCGTTATAAGAGAGAGCTTACCAGAAAATCAAATACAACAGATAATGGAATCCTCGCACTGATCGAGCACATGAATGAAGAAGTAAATCAAGAGAATTCCAACAAGAATCCTGTGATCAATTCTACACAGAGAGATTACATGGCAGGAGAAGTCAGCAAAGACTTATCCAGACGTCTGCTCCTTCCGGAAGAGATTGTGCAGGCGCACGAAGCAGGAATCATCCACTTCCATGATTCTGATTATTTTGCACAGAAAGAACATAACTGTGATCTGATCAATTTACAGGATATGTTGCAGAATGGTACAGTGATCAGTGAGACGCTGATCGAGAAGCCGCATAGCTTTTTTACAGCATGTAATGTAACGACCCAGATCGTGGCACAGGTGGCAAGTAACCAGTATGGCGGACAGTCTTTTACACTGGCACATCTGGCACCGTTTGTAGATATCAGCAGACAGAAACTCCGTAAGAATGTTATCGCTGAGAGACAAGAATGTGGCGAGAGCATGGATCCGGAAATCATTGACAAGATTACAGAACGCAGACTCCGCGATGAAGTAAAGAGCGGAATCCAGACGATCCAGTATCAGCTTATCACACTGATGACCTGTAATGGACAGGCGCCGTTTGTAACCGTATTTATGTATCTGGATGAAGTAGAAGACGGACAGTTAAGAGATGACCTTGCTATGATCATTGAAGAAGTGATGAGACAGAGAATGCAGGGCGTTAAGAATGAAAAAGGTGTATGGATCACTCCGGCATTCCCGAAATTGATCTATGTATTGGATGAAGATAATATTACAGAAGGTTCCAAGTACTGGGAACTGACCAAGCTGGCAGCAGAATGTACAGCAAAACGTATGGTACCGGATTATATTTCCGCTAAGATGATGCGTGAGCTGAAGCAGGGAGAAGTTTACCCGTGTATGGGCTGCCGTTCATTTTTGACAGTTGAGGACGAGCAGAGAAATCCGGACGGAAGCCATAAGTTCTATGGACGTTTCAATCAGGGAGTTGTAACGATCAATCTTGTAGATGTGGCATGTTCTTCCAATGGAGATATGGATAAATTCTGGAAGATTCTGGATGAACGTCTGGAGTTGTGCCACCGGGCACTCCGCTGCAGACATGAGCGTCTTCTCGGAACGATTTCCGATGTAGCGCCGATCCTGTGGCAGTATGGTGCACTGGCAAGACTGAAGAAGGGTGAGACGATCGACAGACTGCTTTATAATGGATATTCAACAATCTCTCTCGGATATGCGGGCCTTTATGAGATGTGCATGCGTATGCTTGGCAAATCCCATACAGATCCGGAAGCAAGCCCGTTTGCACTGGAAGTTATGCAGAAACTGAATGACAAGTGCAAAGAATGGAAAGAAGCAGAGCACATCAGCTATTCCGTATACGGGACACCGATGGAATCTACAACTTACAAATTTGCAAAATGTTTACAGAAACGTTTTGGAATCATCAAAGGCGTAACCGATAAGAATTATATTACGAACAGCTATCACGTACATGTAACAGAGAAGATCGATGCATTTAAGAAACTGAAATTCGAATCCGAATTCCAGAAGTTGTCTCCGGGTGGAGCGATCAGCTACATCGAAGTACCGGATATGCAGGACAATATTCCGGCAGTACTCTCCGTTATGCAGTATATTTATGAGAATATCATGTATGCTGAGTTGAATACGAAGAGCGATTACTGTGAATGTTGCGGCTATACTGGTGAGATCCAGATCAAGGAAGACGGAAACGGTAAACTGATTTGGGAGTGTCCGAACTGCGGTAACAGAGATCAGGATAAGTTATGTGTAGCAAGAAGAACCTGTGGATATATCGGAACACAGTTCTGGAATCAGGGAAGAACACAGGAAATCAAAGACCGCGTACTTCACCTGTAAGAAGGAAAGATTGACAAAAAGAACAACTCCATATATAATATAACCTATTGAATTACTGGGAATATGAAGTGACCGGCGGGTGCATGCATGAGAGACATGGAATGCAGCCGCTGGTTTTGCGTAACAAACTTACAAAGCGTGTTCTATTATTGCGATAAAATCTGTGAGACACGTTTCGTACGGCAGAAGGAGAAGATAAGAAGATGCTGACACAATTTTCGAGAACCGAATTATTACTTGGAAAAGAAGCAATGGACAGGCTTGCGAATGCCAGAGTTGCGGTATTTGGAATCGGTGGCGTGGGCGGTTACGTCTGCGAGGCACTGGTGCGAAGCGGCGTAGGTGCATTTGATCTGATCGATGATGATAAAGTATGTCTGACGAACCTGAACCGTCAGATCATTGCGACAAGAAAGACTGTTGGAAAATATAAGACAAAAGTGATGCGTGACCGTATCCTGGAGATCAATCCGAATGCAAAAGTGACGATCCATGACTGCTTCTTCCTGCCGGAAAATGCAGATGATTTCGCATTTGAAGAGTATGATTATATCGTCGATGCTGTAGATACGGTAACGGCAAAGATCGCACTTGTGATGGCGGCAAAGGAGAAAAATGTGCCGATCATCAGCAGTATGGGGGCCGGAAATAAACTGGATGCCAGTATGTTCCGCGTGGCAGACATTTATAAGACGAAAGTATGCCCGCTTGCAAAAGTTATGCGCCGGGAACTGAAAAAACGTGGCGTAAAGAAGCTGAAAGTGGTATATTCAGAAGAGCAGCCAACCAGACCGAAAGAAGATATGGCGACCAGCTGCAGACACAACTGTATCTGCCCGCCGGGAGCAAAGCATAAGTGCACGGAGAGAAGAGATATTCCGGGAAGTGTGGCATTTGTACCTTCGGTGGCAGGACTTATTATTGCCGGTGAAGTGGTAAAAGACCTGGCTGCAGGAGAAACACAGAAATAGATTCGATAAGAAAGCAGAATTGGTGATACAAAGATGAGTATTTCAATAGCGGAATTAAAAAAATTAGAAAAAGACAGTTATGAGCTTCTGGATATCCGCAGTGAGGTAGAGATTTCCCACGGAGCAATTCCTGGAGCAATTGCGGTAAAGCCGGAAGAGATTGAAAAAAAATTAAAAAATAAAGAGCTGGATCCGGAGAAAAAGCAGGTTATCTGCTGTAGCAGAGGAAAAATCAGCGTAGAGATCGCAGAAGAGCTGGAAGAAGAAGGATATAACGCAGAGAGCCTGGAAGGCGGTTATGTGGCCTGGCTGATGGACGTTATGAAAGAGGAGATGGATAAGGATCAGAATAATGAGAAAGCAAAGGAAGTAGAGCAGAGCCTTCGCAAGAAATTCAAGAAAAAAATCTGGTCTAAATTTACAAAAGCGATCAACACGTATGAACTGGTAAAACCGGGAGATAAGATTGCAGTCTGTATTTCCGGTGGAAAAGATTCGATGCTGATGGCGAAATGTTTTCAGGAACTGAAAGTACACAACAAGTTTGATTTTGAAGTAAAGTTTCTTGTAATGGATCCGGGATACAGCCCGGAGAATCGCAAGGTTATTGAAGATAATGCGAAGAAACTGAATATTCCGATCACAATTTTTGAATCCGATATTTTTGAATCGGTATTTAATGTAGAGAAATCGCCGTGCTATCTTTGTGCGAGAATGCGCAGAGGACATCTGTATCATTTCGCAAAAGATATGGGATGTAATAAGATCGCACTGGGACATCATTATGATGATGTGATCGAGACGATCCTGATGGGAATGCTTTACAGCGGACAGATCCAGACGATGATGCCAAAACTGCATAGTACAAATTTTGAGGGAATGGAGCTGATACGTCCACTCTATCTTGTGCGTGAAGATGACATCAAGGCATGGAGAGATTATAACGATTTGCATTTTATTCAGTGTGCATGTAAATTTACAGACACTTGTACAACATGTAACAATGAAGAGAACCAGTCCAAGCGGATCGAGATCAAGAATCTCATCAGCGAATTGAAAAAGACGAACCGGTTCGTCGAGGGCAACATTTTCAAAAGCGTTGAAAATGTCAATTTAAATACAATCGTGGCATATAAGAAAGATGGAGTGAAACATAATTTCTTAGATACTTACGATGAAGTGTAGAGAAAATATATCAGAGAAAATACGATTTCATTTCAGATAGAAATATGCTACTCTTACAACAAACGGAGGCTGCATCAGTCAGCCTCCGTTTATCAAAAGCTTTTATTCAAAGCACGCTTTCAAAATGAAAACTTTGTTTTACCAACTTTACACTATTGCAAAAAAACACTACAATGTTATATAGAAATAATGTGAGGTATAACTATGAACTATGGAACGATAAAAGAATATGATATTGCAGACGGACCGGGTGTGCGTGTCAGCCTGTTCGTGTCCGGTTGCCGGCATCACTGCAAGGGATGCTTTAATGAAGAAACCTGGAATTTTAATTATGGAGAGCCTTTTACCGATGAAGTAAAAGACCGGATTTTAAAACTTCTGGAGCCGGTATATATTCAGGGATTTTCCCTGCTGGGTGGAGAGCCTTTTGAGCCGGAGAATCAGGTTGTGCTTGTGAATCTTCTAAGAGAGATCAAGGAGACGTATCCGAAGAAAGATATCTGGTGCTACAGCGGCTATCTCTTTGATGTGGATCTTGCAGAGGGAGGCAGAGTGTATACAGAGGTGACAGATGAGATGCTGTCTTATATCGATGTGCTTGTAGATGGTGAATTTGTAGAAGAATTAAAAGATATTACGCTGAAATTTCGCGGCAGTAGCAACCAGAGGATTCTGGAACTTGCAAAACTGCGGTAAATGTAAATAAGGAAGGGGACTTAATTATGAATTCAGCTTATGAGAAATTGACAGATTGTTATGAATCAGTAAAGGGGGAACTTCCGTTCAAACCAAAAGTAGCGCTGGTACTTGGTTCAGGACTCGGTGACTATGTGAAGAAGATGAAGGTGGAGAAAGTTATTTCTTACCATGATATTGATGGTTTCCCGGTATCTACAGTTCAGGGACACAAAGGTCAGTTTGTATTTGGATATGTAGGGAACGTACCGATCGTAGCGATGCAGGGACGGGTTCACTACTATGAAGGCTATTCTATGACAGATGTAGTACTCCCAATCCGCCTGATGCGTCTGATGGGGGCAGAAGTGCTGTTTCTTACGAATGCTTCCGGCGGTGTAAACTACGATTATGAGCCGGGAGATTTTATGCTGATCCAGGATCAAATCGCAAGTTTTGTTCCGTCACCATTAATTGGAACGAATATAGATGAACTGGGAGCGAGATTTCCGGATATGTCAGAAATCTATGATGAAGATCTATGCAAATTGATTCGCTATACAGCAAGTGATCTTCAGCTTACTCTGCGCGAAGGTACTTATCTGCAGCTTACCGGACCACAGTATGAATCACCGGCTGAGATCCGGATGTACCGGCTGTTAGGTGCAGATGCAATCGGAATGAGTACGGCATGTGAAGCGATTGCAGCAAACCATATGGGTATGAAGATCTGCGGAATTTCCTGTATCTCTAATATGGCATGTGGCATGACAGATGAACCGCTCAGTCATACGGAAGTTCAGGAGACAGCAGACCGTGTGGCACCATTATTCAGAAGTCTTGTATCCGAATCGATTATCCGGATTTCAGATTTTCTGGAGCAGAAGGAGGCAGAAGCTCAGGAGAAAGAAGAAAAGTAAGAAAATACAGGAGAATCTATGAAAATAAGAATATATAATGCCAGGATTATACCAATGACAGAAGAAAAGGCAGGACATTTTCAGATTGTGGAAGGGGAAATCCAGATTATAGAAGATAAGATTGCTTATGTCGGATTCTCAGAAATTGCACCATCCGGCTATGGCAGTACCGGAAAAGAACAGTCTGCATCAGGTGCTGATGATAAATGGGATCGAGAGATTGATGCCCAAGGCAATCTGATCCTTCCGGGATTTAAGAATGCACATACACATTCGGGTATGACGTTCTTGCGTTCGTACGCGGATGATCTGCCGCTTCTGGACTGGCTGAACAAACAGGTATTCCCAATGGAGGCAAAGCTTACACCGGAAGATGTATATTTGTTTTCAAAACTGGCAGTTTTAGAATATCTGACAAGTGGGATTACGGCGAATTTTGATATGTATCTGACACCGGATACGATGGCACAGGCATCAAAGGATCTTGGATTCCGCACGGTTATCTGTGGTGCAGTAAATGATTTCGTACAGTCCGTGCCCGAGATGGAAAAATGGTACAAAACATACAATCAGTTTGATCCGCTGATCTCGTATCAGCTTGGATTCCATGCAGAATATACGACATCAAAGCCGGTTTTGGAGGACATAGCAGCGCTTGCAAAGGATTTAAAAGCACCTGTTTATATGCATAATTCGGAAAGTTGTTCCGAAACGGAACAATGTATTGACAGAACTGGAATGACACCGACAGCGTATCTGGACAGTCTTGGAATGTTCGCACATGGCGGCGGTGGCTTTCACTGTATCCACATGACAGAAGAAGATCTGGAGATTTTTAAAGAACGCGGATTATACGTTGTGACAAATCCAGCATCTAATATGAAGCTGGCAAGCGGGATACCTCCACTTACGAAGATGCTTCAAATGGGAATCCCGGTTGCGATCGGAACGGACGGACCGGCAAGCAACAACTGTCTGGACATGTTCCGGGAGATGTTTCTTGTGACAGGGCTTGCAAAGCTTAAAGAGAAAGATGCGGCAGTTGTTGATGCAAAGGAAGTGTTATATATGGCAGCCGTGCAGGGCGCACGGGCGATAGGGCTTGCGGACTGTGACAGCCTGGCGCCGGGTAAACAGGCAGATCTTATTATGATCGACCTGCATCAGCCGAATATGCAGCCGCTCAATAATCTTACAAAGAATATTGTATACAGCGGAAGTAAGCAGAATGTAGTGATGACGATGATCGCCGGAAAGATTCTCTATGAAAAAGGAGAATTTTATGTTCCGGAAGATGTGGAACGGCTGTATGCGGATGTGAACTGCCGGGTAGAAGAATTGAAGAGATAACAATATAAGACAGAACGAAAACCATAATTTGAACATAGAAAAGAACTGGAGAATTACATGCAAAATATATTATTTGATCTGGATGGGACTTTATTACCGATGAATCAGGAGAAGTTTGTTACTTTTTATCTGCCGCTTCTTGCAGAAAAGATGAAGAAATATGACATAAGTACAAATGACCTGATCTCTGCAGTGTGGAAAGGGTTCTATGCAATGGTGGCAAATGACGGACACCAGACAAATGAAGATGCATTCTGGGAAGCATTTGATGCAGTAACCGGATGGGAGAGAACAGTAGTAGAGCCGGATGTAACCGATTTTTACCAGAATGAATTTAATCAGGCAGTTGTTTCGACAGATCCGACCGGAATGGCAGCAGAGATCATCCATACATTAAAAGAACAGGGGAAAAAGATCTATCTGGCAACGAATCCGGTATTTCCGGAATGTGCGACTATGAACCGTATCAAATGGGCAGGGTTGGATGCGTCGGATTTTGAAGCTGTCACAACTTATGAGAACAGTCATTACTGCAAGCCGAATGTGAAGTATTTTGAAGAAGTATTAAGGGATAATCATTTAAATCCGAAAGAATGTCTGATGGTTGGTAATGATGTAAAAGAAGATCTGGCAGCAGGACAATTGGGGATAAAGACATGGCTTGTAACAGATTGTCTGGAACATGGAGAGGGACTGGATCTTACGAAAGATGTCAAAGCGAATTATCAGAGCACTTTGGAAGAACTTCTGGAGACGTGTCGCAGAGGTGAGCTTTAGAACCATTCAGCCTTTCAGTTGAAAGGAGATAAAAGATGAAGCACGGAAAAAAACACGGACAGAGAAGCTTCAGCAGAGGCTTCTGGCAGACGGGCTGTACAGAGATATTTGAATGTATTTCTTATTATATGGGCAAATCTCTGATCCTGATTTTTACAACTGCATCTGTAGCGCAGGGTGGACTGGGACTGACTGCGGCGCAGGGGGCGGCATTACAATCATTGTTTATTGCTTTTGCATTTTTCGGGCCTCTGGTCGGCGGGGCGATAACAGACCGCTGGCTGGGTGCGAGATATGCGACACCAATTGGTATGGTGCTGGTCGGAATCGGATACTGGTGCGGCTCCATGGCAAGATCTGTGACGCTTGTATATGTCATGATCTTTTTCGTGTGTGCCGGGCGGAGCCTGTTTCAAGTCAGTGCGATGCTGGGGCGGATCGTGGTTGACAAAGACCGGATGGATGCGGCATATTCAATCCGCTATACATTAATGAATGTAGGCGGTTTTCTGGGAACATTTTCTCTTGGAATCTTATATAAAGATGTATTTGCAGTGAACGGCGTCTTTGGGTTTTCAGCATGTTTCCGTGTGGCAGCATGTGCCATGTTCCTTGGAACGATCTGGTTTATCAGTGGATGGAGAAAGATCGGTGAGGTTGGGAAACGACCGTTCAAGACAGAGAAAACAGCAGAAGAAAAGAAATGGGAAAAGGAAAAACTTCCGGTTACGGCAATCGAAAAGAAACGGATTGGCGCAATCTTTCTTGTGTCCGGATTTTCTGTTATTTTCTGGATGCTGTGGGATCTCGCATATCTGCCGGCATACTATTACTGGACAAAATATATGGACTGGACGATAGCAGGATATGAGATACCGGTGAGCTGGTTTGATTCCAGTAATTCGCTGTTCTGTGTCATATTAGGACCTGTAATGGCAGGAGTATGGCTCAGGCTTTCCAGAAGGCCGGAAGGGGATATGAGCCTGTTCCGGAAGACAGGGATCGCATTGTTTCTTCTTGGGCTGGCATATCTGTATTATGCAGTTCTCGATATTGTCCGGGGAAATGGAAAACCATCTGCTGTATGGCTGATATTTTTCACATTTACGCTGACACTGGGGGAAATGTTTTTTGCGCCGCTCGGACATGCATTTATCAGTAAATATGCACCGAGCAGGTATCTGTCAACAATGATGGCGGTGTGGGGACTGGCAATTTTCCTTGCATCATTATGCTATGGAAAAGTTTACGGACGTTTGTTTGAAAGCGGACTGCCTTTCACAAAGGTCTGCGTGGGGATTACCGTGACGGCAGTGGCAGCGGGGTTAATACTTTTTATGTTGGACAAACGGCTGTCCGGTCTGGTTAAAGAATAAATATTATAATAATCTGAAATTTGATATAAGAGAGGGATAAAAAATGAGCAGTACATGGAAATATAAATATTTCATAGATGTAGTAGAAAATAAAAGCTTTACAAAAGCGGGAACGATTAATTATGTATCGCAGACAGCGATTAGTCAGAATATTTCATCACTGGAGAAGAGCATCGGGGGAAAGCTTTTAAACCGTGGAAACGGAGAAATCATACTGACCGAGATTGGGGAAGTTGTGTACAAGCGCGCAAAAGAGATTCTGTCTCTGGAACAGCAGATGCTCCGGGAAGTGGAGCATATTAAAAATAAAGGAATGCTTCTGGTTGGAATGGACAGTGCAATCAATAAGCGTATGTGGATGATGGTAGAGAATGTCTATGAGACTTATTTTCCAAATCTTCCGATTGTTTTTACGAAAGTAGATTGCGCGATGGGAGCCTTGATGCTGGAGAGCAGGGATCTGGATGTATTTGTTGGATATCCGACAGAAGTGCTCAGGCGAATTCCGGCAATCGAGAAAAAAGAATTGTGCCGTCAGTCGGTAGGTATATACGTTGGGAAGCAGACGACCATTCCTTATGGCGAGATTTCTCTGAATGAATTAAAAAATCATCTTTGCTATTGCGCAAACCAGTACGGCGTCAGCTTACAGGAAGAAGCAGAAGAATATCTGAAGGGATCCTGTCCGATCATAGAGACTGGTAATGTGGAGACGATGAAACTGAAAGTCGAATTTAATGATGGCTTTGCTTTTGTAGACAGAGATTATTTTTATCGGAATGACGGTGAGATCAGGGATTTAAAAGATTATGAAAAAGAATGTGTGTTAAAGATGTATTATAAAGCGGACTGTAATAAAAAGACAGCATTTGAATTTATGAAAAAATTGAGAGAAGAATTAAAATAACCTTACCTTATTATGAGATAAGTTTTTGACGTTGGTATTTATCCTCCCGAAACAGTAGAATAGTCTTATAAGATTGATACTTCAAGGAGGACAAACGAACATGGAGCGTAAAAACATGTGGGAAGGATATTCGGAGGCAGAACTGAAAGAATTAGAAGCGGTGAATGCCCGTTACAGAGAATGTCTGGACGTTGCCAAGACAGAGAGAGAATGTGTAAAACTTACTCGCAGACTGGCAGAAGAACAGGGCTATCAGAACCTGAAAACATTTATCGAAAATGGCACATCTTTAAAAGCCGGAGACAAAGTGTATGCAGAATGTATGGGGAAAACAATTGTCTTATTCCAGATCGGTAAAGAACCGATGGAAAAGGGAATGAACATTCTGGGTGCACATGTGGATTCTCCGCGTCTGGATGTAAAACAGAATCCATTATATGAGGATTCTCAGTTAGCATATCTGGATACGCATTATTATGGCGGTATCAAAAAATACCAGTGGGTAACAATTCCGCTGGCTCTGCATGGTGTATTTGCAAAGAAAGACGGAACAGTACAGGAAGTTTCAATTGGGGAAAAGAAAGAAGATCCTGTATTCGTTATTTCTGATCTGTTGATTCATATTTCACAGGAACAGTTAGAGAAAAAAGCATCTGTTGTAATCGAAGGCGAAGGTCTTGATCTGCTGATCGGTTCTAAACCGGTACTTGGGGACAGCAGGGAAGAGAAAGAAGCCAAAGCGTCCGTTAAGAATATGGTGCTTGATTATCTGAAAAAAGAATACGGTGTGGATGAAGAGGATTTCCTCTCTGCCGAACTGGAAGTCGTACCGGCAGGAGAATCCAGAGAGTGCGGTCTGGACCGTAGCATGATCTTAGGATACGGACAGGACGACAGAGTCTGCGCATTCCCGTCTCTTTTTGCAATGTTTGAGACGGAGGAGCCGGAGAAGACAACCTGCTGTATTTTAGTAGATAAGGAAGAAATCGGAAGTGTGGGGGCTACCGGTATGCATTCCAGATTCTTTGAAGATACAGTTGCCGAGGTGGTTGCCCTGACAGGAGGAAATGCACTTCATGTAAGACGTGCACTTGGTAACTCTGCAATGCTGTCATCTGACGTAAGTGCAGCATTTGATCCATTGTATGCAGATGCATTTGAAAAGAAAAATTCTGCTTATTTCGGAAAGGGAATTGTATTGAACAAGTATACCGGAAGCCGCGGAAAGAACAATGCCAGTGACGCAGGTGCAGAATATCTGGCACAGGTTCGTCATGTGTTTGATGAAAACGGAGTCGGATTCCAGACTGCAGAGATGGGACGTATCGATCTTGGCGGCGGTGGAACCATCGCATATATTATGGCAAACTATGGTATGCGTGTGCTTGACAGCGGTGTGGCAGTAATGTCTATGCATGCACCTTGGGAACTGACAAGCAAAGCTGATATTTATGAGTCTTACAAGGCTTATAGAGCATTCTTAAAAGATATGAGATAAGGATGTATTTAAGAGGTATTCTTCGTTGTTTTGGATAGCAGAGAAACTGAAAAGGGCTGGTTTTTTTTCCAATGCCATGATCCCTCCAGATGATTTCCCTTTTCAGTTTCAAAATCTGCAAAACGGAAAGTTTATAGACATATTAACGAAAATAAATGGAATAAATGATAAAAAGTTGTACGATATTCCTATCAAAAATTAAATTGTAATAAAATCTTAACATTTTTCTGTCAGAATCATAAAAAAACCATGAAAAATGACGAATGTTCACTAAAAAAATAAATAAAAAAATCGAATTTAAAAGCAGTCTCTTATTGAGGCTGCTTTTATTGACAAATGGGAAAAATAGAACTAATATAATCAAAAAATTCAGGAAGGAAGGGGATCATACGGAAGATTTAACAAAGGCTCTCATAGAGGAATTGAACTGCAAAACAGTATTTACAATTCCGGTCTTTGGTGGGATCGCAGTAGACGAAGGCGTTGTCGTAACATGGATCATCATGATGGTACTGGCATTACTTTCGATTCTTTTTGTGCGAAACCTCAAAGTGGAGAATCCGGGAAAAGTTCAGCTTGCTTTAGAATCTGTGATCGAGTGGGGCGAGAACTTTTTCAAAGACATCATAGGGGAAGAAAACAAACGTTACATACCCTGGTTAATGACAGTTGCACTGTATCTTGCATGTGCGAATCTGATCGGACTTTTTGGATTTAAACCACCGACAAAAGATTTGAACATCACAGCGGGACTTGCAATTATGAGTATGCTGCTGATTGAATACAGTGGAATCCATAAAAACGGTGTAAAGCACTGGTGTGGACATTTCGCCAAACCGGTACCGCTTGTAGCACCGATCATGATATTGGAAATATTTATCCGTCCACTGTCATTATGTATGCGACTGTTTGGTAATATGCTTGGCGGATTTGTAGTTATGGAATTAGTTGAACAGGTAGTACCACTTTTTGTTCCGATACCGCTTAGTTTTTACTTTGATATCTTTGACGGATTATTACAGGTATATGTGTTTGTATTTTTAACAGGATTATTTATGAATGAAGAAATGGAATAAAGAAAAGGAGATTTAAGATTATGACAGGAACAATTATTGCAATTGGAGCAGCAGTAGCAGTATTAACAGGTGTTGGAGCCGGTGTAGGTATCGGTATTGCAACAGGTAAAGCAGTAGATGCAGTAGCAAGACAGCCGGAAGCAGAGGGCAAGATCAGTAAGAACCTGATTCTTGGTTGTGCACTTGCAGAGGCAACCGCTATTTATGGTTTCATCATTGGACTTCTGATTATCTTCTTCTTGAAATAAGGCGTGTAAAAGAACGAAAGAAAGGCAGGTAATAAGAAGTGCTGAGATTAGATTTTAATCTGGTTCTTACCATGATCAACCTCGTGGTTCTCTACCTCATCCTGCGTAAGTTTTTATTTCGCCCACTGATGAACATTATGGAACAGAGAAGAACGATGATCGCAGACGGATTTCAGCATGCAGAAGATACAAAGAAAGAAGCTTACGCATTGAAAAGTCAGTATGAGTCAGCTCTTGGCGGGGCAAAAGAAGAATCAACCCGGATCATCGGTCAGGCAAAGAAAGATGCAAAAGCAGAATACGACCGTATTCTGGATGAGGCAGATCAGGCAGCAGGCAAACTCATGAAGGATGCCAGAGAGACGATTGATCTGGAGAAAGAAAAGACACTGAGAGACATGCAGTCAGAAGTTGCCGCTCTTGCAGTAAGTGCTGCAAAAAAAATGGTAAAACAGCAATATGGGGCGGATGCAGATCAGGCGGCATATGACCAATTTCTGAAAGAAGCAGGTGACGCCCATGACGACAAATAAAAAAGAAAATGCCGGATTCTACTCCATGCCGGCAATCCGTTATGCACATGTACTTTCAGAACTTGGAATTTCCGGGGCAGCAGTTGAAGAGACAGAAGAAATTCTGGAGCAGACAAAAGAGTTAAAGGAAATCCTGGAACATCCGGTTATTACTAAAGAAAATAAACATGATATCATCGACCGGATATTTCCGGAAGAAATGAAGAATTTTCTGAAGGTTGTCGTAGATAACGGAAAAGTAGATATCGTCATGGAGATCTTCGGCGCATACGAAGAGCTGGAGAAAAAAAGAGCAAAGATCGCGACAGCAAAATTACGATATGTAACGCTTCCGTCCGAAGAACAGAAGAAAAAGATGGAAACATTTATATGTAAAACATTTGCGGCAGATGGCGTGAGCTGGGAAATGAAAGAAGATCCGGAACTGCTTGGTGGCTTCATACTCCTTGTTGATGGAAAGGAATATGATTACAGCATGGCAGGACGTCTGAACCGCTTAGAGCAGACATTAATGCGGAGGTGAAAATAGTGAGTACAATAAGCTCAGATGAGATTATCTCGATCCTGAAAGAAGAGATTGAGAATTATGATGAAATATGCAAAGACCAGGAAGTCGGCACAGTCATCTCTGTCGGCGACGGTATCGCCTCCATTTATGGAATTGACCATGCAATGTATGGCGAGATCGTAACTCTGGAAAATGGATTAAAAGGAATGGTGCAGGACATCAAACAGAATGAAATCAGCTGTATCCTGTTCGGTGATGATGCTGAAGTAAAACAGGGAACAAAAGTTGTCCGTACCGGTAAAAAGGCAGGTATTCCGGTAGGAGAAGCATACATTGGACGTATTGTAGATCCGCTGGGAGCGCCGATAGATGGAAAAGGTGAGATCGAGGCAACCGAGTACCGCCCGATTGAGCAGGAAGCGCCGGGAATCGTAGACCGTAAATCGGTAAGCGTACCGCTGGAAACAGGAATCTTATCGATTGACTCCATGTTCCCAATCGGACGTGGACAGCGTGAACTTATCATCGGTGACAGACAGACCGGTAAGACTTCGATTGCAATGGATGCGATCCTGAACCAGAAAGGAAAAGACTGTATCTGTATTTACGTAGCGATTGGTCAGAAAGCATCAACGGTAGCACAGCTTGTAAATACATTAAAGAAACACGATGCACTGGATTACACGACCGTATTTTGTTCGACAGCAAGTGAGTGTGCACCGATGCAGTATATCGTTCCATATTCCGCAACCGCACTTGCAGAGTATTTCATGTATAAAGGAAAAGACGTATTGATCGTTTATGATGATCTGTCCAAACATGCAGTAGCGTACCGTGCGATTTCACTGCTTCTTGGAAGATCTCCGGGACGTGAGGCTTATCCGGGAGATGTCTTCTATCTACATTCCAGACTTCTGGAGCGAAGCAGCAGACTGAGTGAGGAAGCCGGTGGCGGCTCGATCACGGCACTGCCGATCATCGAGACGCAGGCAGGAGATGTATCTGCATATATTCCGACCAACGTTATTTCTATTACAGACGGACAGATTTTCCTGGAGAGTGCGCTCTTTAATGCAGGTATGCGTCCGGCGGTTAATGTTGGACTTTCCGTATCCCGTGTAGGTGGTGCGGCGCAGACAAAAGCGATGAAGAAGGCAAGTGGAAGTATCCGTATCGATCTTGCGCAGGCAAGAGAAATGGAGTCCTTTACACAGTTCAGTTCAGATCTGGATGATGCGACAAAAGCACAGCTGAAATACGGAAGTACACTGACAGAGCTTCTGAAACAGCCACTGGGACGTCCGTTAAAACTGCATGAACAGGTAATTACGTTATGTGTGGCAACGCACCATCTGATGATGGATGTGGAAGATGCGAAAGTCAAAGAGTTCCAGATGGATATGCTGGCATATTTTGACCAAGAACATCCGGAGATCGGACAGGCAATCGAAGAGAAGAAAGTACTGGATGACGAACTGACAGAACAGATTATTGAGGTAGCTAAAAAGTTCAAAGAAAATAGATAAGCAGGTGAAAATATGTCGAATGCAAAAGAAATCAAAGAACGAATGGGCAGCATTCAGGAGACAAAAAAGATCACCAATGCCATGTATCTGATCTCTTCTTCCAAGATGAAACAGGCAAAGAAAAAACTGTCAGATACGGAACCATTTTTCTATAGGATGCAGGCAGAGATTGCCCGAATCTTAAGACACGTTCCGGATATGCACAGCCAGTTTTTTGATCAGAGAGAAGAGAAGAAACCGGAAGACAGGAAAATCGGCTACATTGTAGTCACCGCAGATAAAGGGCTTGCCGGAGCTTATAACCATAATGTACTTCGCATGGTGGAAGAGAAAATAAAAGGACCGGGACAGCATAAGTTATTTGTATTAGGTGAACTGGGACGGCAGTATTTTGCAAAGCGTACAGATGTGGAGCTGGATATGAGTTTCCGGTATACCGTACAGAATCCGACGTTGTACCGTTCCAGAACGATCACCGGTGAGATGATCGAACAGTTCCGGAGCGGAGAGCTGGACGAAGTTTATGTGATTTATACCCGCATGGTAAATGCAATGCAGGTAGAGACAGATACAGTAAAACTTCTGCCGCTTCACAAGGCAGATTTCCTTCCGAAGGAAACATTGAACGCACTTGCAGATGTCTATCAGGAAGGTATGGTGTTCTATCCATCCACACACAGTGTGATGGCAAATATTGTGCCGAATTATATTAATGGTATGATCTATGGCTGTCTGGTTGAATCTTACTGCAGTGAGCAGAATTCCAGAATGCAGGCGATGCAGAATGCGACAGACAGTGCCACAAAGATGCTGGATGAGTTAAATATAACTTATAACCGTGTGCGCCAGGCCGATATCACACAGGAACTGACTGAGGTTATCGGCGGAGCGAATGCACAGAAAAGGAAGTGATAAGCGCTATGACAAAAGGAAAAATCGTACAGGTTATGGGACCTGTCGTAGACGTAGAATTTAAAAGCAAAGAAGAACTTCCATATATCAAAGATGCGCTGGAGGTTGACAATGGCGGAAAACGCTGTGTCATGGAAGTAGCGCAGCACATCGGAAATAATATTGCACGTTGTATCATGCTGGCTTCCAGTGACGGACTGTGCAAAGATATGGAAGTAACCGCTACCGGAGCAGGTATTAAAGTGCCGGTAGGAGAACAGACTCTGGGACGTCTGTTTAATGTATTAGGTGAGACAATTGATAATGGAGAACCGATCGCCAAAGATAAAGAGCATTGGGTAATCCACAGAAAAGCTCCTTCTTTCGAGGAGCAGAGTCCGGCAGTAGAAGTATTGGAGACAGGAATCAAAGTCATCGACCTTCTGACGCCATATGCCAAAGGTGGTAAGATCGGTCTGTTCGGTGGTGCCGGAGTTGGTAAAACCGTGTTGATCCAGGAGTTGATCCACAATATCGCAACCGAACATGGTGGATATTCTATTTTCACAGGAGTCGGAGAGCGTTCACGTGAAGGTAATGACCTCTGGACAGAGATGAGTGCATCGGGAGTTCTGGACAAAACCGCTTTGGTATTCGGTCAGATGAACGAGCCACCTGGAGCACGTATGCGTGTTGCTGAGACGGGACTTACGATGGCAGAATATTTCCGTGACCAGGAACATCAGAACGTATTGTTATTCATTGATAATATTTTCCGTTTCGTACAGGCAGGTTCCGAGGTGTCCGCACTTCTCGGACGTATGCCGTCAGCCGTAGGTTATCAGCCGACGCTGGCAAATGAAATGGGAGCACTGCAGGAGCGTATCGCTTCTACGAAGAACGGATCTGTCACATCTGTACAGGCAGTTTATGTGCCGGCCGATGACCTGACAGACCCGGCACCGGCAACAACATTCTCCCATCTGGATGCGACAACCGTATTATCCAGAAAGATCGTGGAGCAGGGTATTTATCCGGCGGTAGATCCGCTGGATTCTACATCCAGAATCCTGGAGCCGGACGTAGTTGGAGAAGAACATTATCAGGTTGCACGTAAAGTACAGGAAATCCTGCAGAAATATAAAGAATTGCAGGATATCATCGCAATCCTTGGTATGGAAGAACTTTCCGAGGAAGACAAGATGACAGTAAACCGTGCGCGTAAAGTGCAGAAATTCCTGTCACAGCCATTCTCAGTAGCAGAAACATTTACCGGAATCCCTGGAAAATATGTACCGTTAAAAGAGACGATCCGTGGATTTAAAGCAATCATTGACGGTGAGATGGATGAGTATCCGGAAAATGCATTCTTTAATGTCGGAACAATCGATGAAGTCATCGAGAAAGCCAAAGCAGAAGAAGCTGCAATGGAAGCTTAGTACCAGTGAAGGAGTGAAATTATGGATACATTTCAGTTGAAAGTCATATCCAGCGACAGAGTGTTCTACGAAGGACGCTGTAAACAGCTTATCATTCCGGCACCGGACGGACAGAAAGGCATCCTGCCGCATCATGAAAATATGATCATTGCAGTGGAAATCGGTGAACTGCATCTGCAGGATGAAGAAGGAAACTGGATTACCGCTTCGGTTTCTAAAGGTTTTGCAGAGATTATGAACAACCGTGTCTCCGTACTGGTAAATACAGCGGAGAGCCCGGAAGAGATTGATGTCAGACGTGCGACAGAAGCCAAAGAGCGTGCTCAGGAGCAGCTCCGGCAGAAGCAGAGTATTCAGGAATACCAGCTGTCGCAGGCATCGCTTGCAAGAGCGATGGCAAGACTTCGTGCATCGAAGGAAAAAGACTGGCGGATTTAATAAAAGGGGACGGGGCTTTTCTAGAAAAGCCCCGTCCCCTTTTAAGTCGTTATGAGATTACAGAGAGCAAGCCAGTTATTTCACCGTCGCATTTTTCGAAAGCCCCTTTTTCAGGAAGATTTTCTTATAAGATTTTACTTTCCCTTTCGGCACAGTGATGATCGCTTTTGCATGTGTTTTCGTAAATGCCTGGCTGCCGACGCGGGCAGTTGTAAGCTGCGAGGTTTTGATGGTGACAGCCTTTAAATTCTTGCAGCCATAGAATGCTTTCTTGCCGATGTTTGTTACGGTTGACGGGATAACGATTTTCTTAACTTTCGTGTTACCTTTAAAAGCATTGCTCGCAATCTTAGTTACACGGTAAGTTTTGCCGTCACGCTTGACATACGTCGGTATTGTAACCGTGCCGGATGCTTTCTTTGAAGGTTTGTATGTTGTGTTACCACTGATCTTCGGAGCGGTATTGCCGGTAATGCTGATGCGGAGTGTCGGGCGGTCCACGGAGTTATTTGTAGAATATTTCTCTATATAATCTGCAGTGCTGTAAGTGTTATCATTGATAAAATATGTCAGATACAGCGTCCCTTTTTTCTTACCGGTCAGCACTTGCTTTCCGGCATTTCCGGAAAGTGTGGCAGTGCTGCTCTTTACCGGAGTTCCTTTGGCATTTGTAATCTTCCAGATTCCTTTTTTGGCGTTAAAACCGTAATAGTCAGCACCTTTTGTGTTGGTTGCTACCAGTTTAATTTTTGATAAAGAATAGTTCTGCTTTATATTGACTGATTTTGGCGCACCGCTTTTCACACTGATATCACTAAGCGGAAGTGTCGGGATAAGATCATCTACTTTGCTGGAAACGGAAGATAATGTTTCTGTGTAAGAGCCGCCTGCTGCGCTCATCAGTCCGTTTCTGCGGATGCGTTTCAATAATTCATCTCCATATTTATATTTTTTTACAGTTCCCCAGTTGATGCCATCCGGATCCGTCATGCTCGCCTGGATGTAGCTTCGTTTCTTAAGATTCGTGCGGGCATTCTTAGAACCTGCGCCGGTGAAGCTGGCGAGAACGTAAGAATTTAATTTACCGCCTCTTAAGTTGCGGTCATATTCAACGATTGTAACATCGTAATTGATATAGACCGGACATTTATAATAAGTCGTTGCAGTCTGTGTTTTTGTCTGCTGCTGGATAAGAGCTGCAGTATAAGGCAGGAGTGAAAGAGATACTTCGGAAGTATTTTCCGTTGAGCGCTCTTCGCTCTCCTCTTTTGACCAGCCTTTCTCAATGGACTGGCTGGCAGAAAATCCGATGGAAGTTTCCAAATCTCCGAAGAATGGAAGACTCTTTGAATGTGTAACTGTAACGGATTCTTCATAAGTATAAGATTTGGAGCCACTGATGCTGCTCAAAGCACCGTAAGTAGTTGAATTTGTCAGCGACTGCGTGCCGGACACTTCCACGCCACTGTTGTTGCGGATATCGGAGCTGTAAATATTACTGGTCTTTTTCTCGTCACTGATCACCCGCTTGTAGGAGTTATCGTACATTGGGAAAATCGGTGACACACGGAAATTATGAAAGTACACAGCGTAAGCTTTGTAGCGTCCGGCGATATCACTGTCTTTTGCACGGAGTGCGCCATGCCAGCGGACAACAACCGGAGATTCTTCGGTATCATTGGAAATGGAATCGAGTTTTTTTAATGGAAGCGATCCAAGCGGTGTACTCGTAAGATCATTTGCGATATGCTGTTGTGCATTCGCAAGACTGCTTTCACTGAAATACCCGCCCCAGTTATACCAGGCATTGTCCAGTTTCAGTTCAGATTTCCGCCGATTTCCATAAATGGTCATATTACAAAGTGTATCATTCAGATAACCATAATTTTCCTGCCCTTTTTCGACAGATAAGATCCATCCAAGATAATCCCAGTCGGACAGCAGATAGTCGCCCTTGCGTGTGCCCATAGGAACGTCATCATCTATAATGTAAGATTGTAGTGCTTTTTTATAACATTCCGCCGGAAGCATGGAGAGATCTGTATTAGTATTACGGTAAAAAACGCGGTCACTGCCGAGATCCTGTGAGTCTTTGTCGATGAAAGTTTTCGGAAGATCCACAAGCCCATTTATAATCGCTTCCGGCGATTCATCTCCGGCCTTTACCTGAGTCATTGGAATACAGGAAAAAATCATGACAGAGGAAAGTGCCAGGGCAAATGTTTTCTTCCAGATTCTTATTTTTCGTTTATCATTCTTTTTCATAATGCACCATCCTTTCTAATATACCTTGACGGAAACTGTTGCTTTTCTGCCACTGCCATCGGTTGCGGCGGCTGTAATCTTTACAGTTTTTCCTTTTCCGGCTTTTAAAGCCTTTGCGACACCTTTGGAGGAAACAGTCATATATTTCGTGTTTGAAGAAGTGAAGGTTAAAGCTTTATTTGCACCTGCGGATGCAGTGACAACTGCCTTTAATTTCGTACTTTTTCCGGCTTTTATTTTTGACGGTGCAGTGACTTTCAGCTTCTTTACAATCCCTTTCATGGAAGTAATCTTAAAAGAGCCTTGTACTTTACTGCCATCTTTGGATAAGGCAGTGATGGTAACGGATTTTCCACCGCTGTTTTTCTTTAAAGTGACAACACCTTTGGAAGAAATAGTAGCAACTTTAGTGTTACTTGATTTCCATTGCAGAGCTTTATTGGTTGCGTTGGAAGGAGAAATCGTGGCTTTTAAAGTGAGCTTTTTCCCGGCAGCAATCTTGTGGGAAAGACCGGATAACCGGATTTTCTTTACTTTATAAACCGGATTTTCTGGTTTGTCAGGCTTTGGCGTTTCATTTTCATTGATTACCATTGCATTCTTTTCGGACATTGTATTATTGGAAGAAACCGAACCAGCTGATAAATAATTTACTTTTGAAAGATCAACATACATTGCAGGACGTAAAGGATAGTAATCCTGGGATGCCATGCTGGTTTTCATGATTTCACCTGTCGTTTGGACACTGTCATACAATGCTCTCGTTGTACCATAAGTTTCTAATCTCCAGTTGCAGTTTCCGGCATATTGTGGACGTTTGTCACGCCAGACATTCTGTGCAAATGCAAAGTCTGTACACTTCGCGCGTCTTGCATTATCTTCCAGCAGTGTGACATCTGTGAATCCGTATGCCAGAGCTCCCGAACCGTAGGCTTCCGAGTTGCTTAACAGAAAAAGTTTATTTACAGAAGGCTTATAATTATTGCGGGTTGTATCAACGACAGCAGCCTGTTCTTCGGAAGAAAATATCTGGAAAAATAGTTTGTTATTAAAGAAGTCAGGAATATCTGTCAGACTTCCCCGGTAGAAAATCTTGTCAGCAAGAAGAAAAGCGGTGGATTTATTCATTTTTAACACACGCCATTTCAATGGCTCGTATCGAAAATAGTGCCAGGTGCTGTCATCTTCCCAAGGGAAAATATCATAAGTCTGGGAATATTTAGTGGTTGGCCAGTAGTCCGGAGCCAGGAGAGAAGAAACATCCGTCTGGCTGCGGCAAAGCCTCCGATATTTGTAGTTTCCAATGGTAATATCTCCGTTTTCATCCCACTGGGAGTCGTCGGCAGCTTTTAATTTTTCGTAAATTTGTCCATTTTCTGCTGTGACTTCAGACTGCGGATAGCTTCCGAGCCAGACGCAGTCCCAGGTAACTTTCTTCCCGGCATAGAGAGAAGAATCATCGGTGATTTTCGGATTGGATAAAGTGTCGGATGCCCGGACGGTCTCCGCCGGACAGATAAGTGAGGACAACGTTCCTGTCACGGTAAGAATCGAGACAAGAAAGATGCCGGAGAATATTTTCTTAAGATGTAGTCTGTTCATAGTGCGCCCCCTTTCATGATTTTGATAAGTATAGATTTTAACGTTCACTTCTCTATCTTTATCATATGAAAAGGGGACAAAAATCATAGTGTCTGCCGGTCACATATTAGGAAATCAATGGCTATGGCGGTATTTCGCAGGGGTTGTGTCATATTTTTGCTGGAATATTTTATAAAAATAGCCTTTGTTGTTATAACCGACGGTGTGCATAATCTCGTCTACGGTTTTATCCGTGTGTTCCGGCATGGATTCCGCATGTTCCAGGACGGATCTTCTGCACATAGAATGTAGTATCACAGGCAGATATCGATACACTGGGTGAAGAATATTATGACAAATATGAGATCCTTCTGGAAGGAAGAGATGAGAAAGAATTCCGCGAGCATGTTGCAGTGCAGGCGGGAATTGAAATTGGATTTGAGAGATCTCTGGAACAGTCTGGCATATTAAAATAGGACTGCAGATTGGGAGGTTTGCAGTCCTGAGGAAAAAGTTATGAAAAAGAATTATAAGTGTTCGTTTTCTTCGAACAATTATAGTATAGGCAGAAATTGTGATGAAAGTGTGATGAGATTAAGAAAAAAATGTTAACAAATACATTTTCTTATAAAAAGCCATTAAGCCACAAATCCATTCCTGTGCAAGCCCATGGTGGTTTTAGGCTTATGACCCTGGCATTAATATATGATGATAAGGTTAAAAAATGCCAGACGAATTGCTCCGTACAGCGTACTCTCGCAATTCTGCCCAATATTCGCATATCGCGAAGCTTGCGCTTCCCTTTTATGCTCATATCGGTGCGGGTCATTAAGCCATGCACCCACTCCTGAGCAAGCCCATCGTGGTTGCAGGCTTATGACCCTGGCATCTTAAATTCTGAAGAAACTTTAAAGATATTTTAAAGAAATAAGAAGAATGTGCACAAGTAGGAAAAAGTCTGCTATAATGAACAACATACGGTGAAAAGAGGTGCATTATGAAGAAAGACACGACACAGAAGAAAAAAATGATACCTTCTTATGCAATACTTCCGCTGCTGATCTGTGTAGCCGTGAATTTCACAGTTTATATAGGAACAGATAAGCTGATGGAGCACCGCAATTTTTATGATCTGACCTTACCGATTGACAGAATGGTTCCGGTGATTCCAGCATTTTCAGTCATTTATATCGGATGTTATTTATTCTGGATCGTAAATTATATTATGATCACCAGAATGAACAGAAGCCACTGTTATCGTTTTATTCTGGCGGATGTTATGTCAAGACTTGTATGTGGTTTCTTTTATATTGTAATGCCGACAACGAATGTGCGTCCGGTAGTGAATGGAACAGATATTTTCAGCCAGATGTTAAGATGGGTGTATCAGATAGATGATCCGACCAGATTGTTTCCGTCAATTCATTGTCTGGTAAGCTGGTTCTGTTATATCGGAATCCGTGGACAGAGGCAGATACCGAAGTGGTATCAGAGGTTCAGTTTTGTATTTGCAATTTTAGTCTGTGTATCAACGCAGGTAACAAAGCAGCATTATATTGTGGATGTTTTTGGAGGCATTGCTGTGGCAGAGATTTGTTACCGGATTTCCGGTAAGATTATGGAGCGGCGAAGCCAGGAAAAGGGGAAAAAGATTGTTAAATAAGAAGAAAAGTATTGCGAATACCATTTTTCTGGTTTTGATTTTCGCATTAACACTTTACAGTGTATTCCATGGTGAAGATCTTCCGGCGGTGCTCAGGACGATCGGTGAAGTGAATCCGTGGTATCTGATACCGGGAACAGCAGGTGTAATCCTGTTTATCTGGGGGGAATCGATCATTATCTGGTATATGTTCGGTACACTGGATATTCATGAAAAGAAACGGACGTGTTTTTTATATTCCTGTGTAGGTTTCTTCTTTAGTGCGGTGACACCGTCTGCAAGCGGCGGACAGCCGATGCAGATCTATTATATGAGAAAGAATAAAATACCGATTCCGGTAGCAACGCTTGTACTGATGATCGTTACGATTACATACAAATCTGTACTGGTATTTGTTGGTCTGTTCGTTGCATTTTTCCAGAGAGGATTTGTTCATAAATATCTGGAAGGAATACTGCCGATTTTTTATCTGGGAGTTGCATTAAATGTAGGCTGTTGTGTTGCAATGTCGATTCTGGCATTTCATCCGGAGCTTGCCAAATGGATCATGATGAAAGGTCTCAGGCTTCTGGAAAAGAGCCGGCTTATGAAACATAAGGAAAAGAGAACGAAAAAGCTTGCAGATTCTATGGAACAGTATAAGGCTACGGCGGCTTATTTCGGAACGCATAAGAAAGTGATCTTTAATGTTATACTGATTACATTTTTTCAGAGATTTTCATTATTTTTTGTAACATGGTTTGTATACAAAGCTTTCGGACTGCACGGAACGAGCATATATGATGTAGTGATGCTGCAGGCAGTCGTATCTGTATCAGTGGATATGCTCCCACTTCCGGGAGGAATGGGAATTAGTGAGAATCTGTTCCTGATTATTTTTAAAACAGTATTTACAGCAGGACTTCTGTTACCGGGAATGGTACTGAGCAGAGGAATTGCGTTTTATGTACAACTTCTCTTCAGCGCAACACTGACATTGGTTGCGCATGTTCGGATAGGACGAGGGCGGGAAGAGACAACAGAAACTTGTGAACAACAGGCTGGCTAATTCAGCGGAAAGAAAAGAGGAAAAAAATGATAGGAATTTATAATTATACGGTTGTGCTGACTTATATGAGTCTCTGCTCTTCCGTTTTTGGAATGACACAGGCAATACACGGACATTTTAAGATTGCGATTTTCTGTCTTGCATTATCCGGGCTTTGCGATATGTTTGACGGCAAAGTTGCGCGTTCTAAGAAAGACCGTACAGATGATGAGAAAGCTTTTGGTATCCAGATTGATTCACTGTGTGATGTAGTCTGTTTCGGAATCTTTCCGGCAATGATTTGTTATCTGCTGGGAGTACGTGGACCAATTGGTCTGCTTTTAATTGCATTTTATTGTATCAATTCGGTGATCCGGCTTGCTTATTTTAATGTAATGGAAGCAAAACAGGCACTGGTAACAGAGAGCGGAGAGAAGTTCTATAAGGGATTGCCGATCACATCCATGGCAATTGTATTGCCATTGGTATTCATGATCCAGTTTTTTGTACCGGATTTTGTTTTCCGTATCTGCCTGCATCTGGCACTGTTTATTGTCGGACTGTTATTTGTTGTAGACTTTAAATTAAAAAAACCAGGCAATAAAACACTTGCATTTCTTGTGCTGGTCGTTGGCGCGGCAGTGATCATTATGATGATATTTACAAAGTACAAAGTAAATATGCAGATGAACTGGCCATGGCTTTGCAGAAGATAAAAGGTTACATAAAAGATCAGAAGACGGCAGAATATGAGGAGAACACAGATGAAATACAGAGACCGGGAAGGCAGAGATGTCGGTGTTGAGACCGGACAGGATCAGTTTTTAAAACATTTATATGGAAATGCATTTGGAAGAGCTGTTATCCGGATCATGATCCGTCCGTGGGTGAGCAGGCTTGGCGGATATGTTCTGGACAGTTTCATATCCAAGATCGGCATCCGTCCGTTTGTAAAAAAGAACAATATTGACTTGTCTATGTGTGAGAAGACAAAGTTTCGTTCATATAATGATTTCTTTACAAGAAAATTAAGAGAAGAAGCACGCATACCACAGGGAGATGAAAAGACGTTGATCAGTCCTTGCGATGGGAAATTAAGCGTATATCCGATCAGTGATATAGCAGGTAGAGAGAATACATTCCGGATCAAGGATACACTTTATACAACCTCATCACTTCTGAGATCCGGCAAACTGGCAAAGCAGTATGAGGGCGGCATGGCGCTTGTGTTCCGTCTGACAGTGGATGATTATCACAGATATTGTTACGTGGCAGACGGAGAGAAATCCCAGAATTATCATATTCAGGGAGTATTCCATACGGTGAATCCGGTAGCCAATGATGTGTATCCGATTTACAAAGAGAATACAAGAGAGTACAGCCTGCTTAAGACAAAGCGGTTTAAGACGATTTTAATGATGGAAGTCGGCGCTCTTATGGTTGGACGGATCACAAACTATGAAGAAGCAGGAACAGTCCGTAAGGGGCAGGAAAAAGGAAAGTTTGAGTTTGGTGGGTCGACGATTATCCTGTTATTGCAAAAGGATGCAGCAGTGCTGGATAGCGATCTCATCCGCAATACAGAAGAAGGATATGAAACTATCGTAAAGATGGGCGAAAGAATAGGAACGGCAAAGTAATTGCCGTTCCTATTCTTTTGAGGAAAATTCATATAATGAAGATTTGCCTTAAATTAAAGTGTGGTAAACATATCGATCACCTGTCCGGTCATGACTTTCGGTGAGTCGCATAAAAGGTAGATAATACCTTTTGCTACATCTGCAGCACTGTCCATAACAGCATTGTCCTGACCGACATTGTGGTTGTATACCCGCTGTCCCGGTGTATCTACCATACCAGGGGCAACAGCATTGACTTTAATGCCATATTCTTTTGTCTGGATTGCGGTTGTCTTTGTCAGTGTCACGATACCGCCTTTTGCTACTGCGTAGCCACCCATCTGGGAAGCGATACGTCCCATGCGGGAAGAAACACTTACGATGTCACCACTGTGCTGTTTGATCATAACCGGCACAACTTTGTTGAGGCAGAGGAACGGAATCTTCAGATTTGTCTTGATGATCTGATCCCACTGCTCTTCGCTCCACTCCCAGATCTTGATTGCCTGATGTCCGACTTTGTCATAAATCTCAGATGGGTATCCACCGGCATTATTGATCAGGATATCAATGCGTCCAAATTGTTCTACAACAGCATCAACCATGGACTGTACCTGTGCGGCATCTGTCAGATCACGGGAAAGGGAAGTAGCTTTTCCTCCTTTTTCTTCGATCATCTGTACCGTCTCATCCAGGTTTGCCTGTGTTCTTGCAACACAGACAACGGTTGCGCCTTCTGCGGCAATCGCGAGAGCCGCTTCTCTTCCGATGCCCTTGCCGGCACCTGTTACAATTGCAATTTTACCTTCTAATTTCATTTATTCAGCCTCCAAAAATAAGTAGTTATCAATATATAATCATTCATTTACCTAAACAATTCGTTCAGTATCGTCAAAGAAATCCAAAGCAGCCGGATAGATATAACTGTCGCCGATCCCATGGAGGAGAATCAGATTCAAGTGATTGTTCAGATTCTTCTTATCCAGTGCAATGGCTTCGGTCAAAGCGCCAAGCGCAACACCGCAGGAAGAAGGAAGTCCGTAGATTGTAAGCAGATCCTGGATCCGTATAGAGGTTCCGTCCGGTGTAAGACCTTTCTCTTCTGCGAGTTTCGTCAGTTGATACATACCGATCGCAACCGCTTCACCATGGCTCTCACGCTCATAATGATAATACTGTTCGATCGTATGTGCCAGCGTATGCCCGAAATTCAGGAGCATACGGCTTCCTGTGTCAAACTGATCTTCTTCGACTACAACACGTTTGCAGTCTACACAACGGTAAATGATATTGCCAAGTTCGTCCTTTAAGTCGGCAAAGGAAGTATGTGTTTCCAGAAGGGAAAATAATTCTGGATCCTGGATGCATCCATACTTGATCACTTCGCCCATGCCATCGTGAATGAAATGGTCCGGCAGTGTCTGTAATACTTCCGGATCTATCAGGACGAGGGAAGGCTGATAAAATGCACCAACCAGATTCTTGCCCTGCGGCAGATCAACAGCAACTTTTCCGCCAACGGAAGAGTCAACCTGCGCAAGCAGGGAAGTTGGAATCTGGACCAGTTTGATTCCACGTAAGAAACTTGCCGCTGCAAATCCTGCCAGATCACCAATTACGCCGCCGCCCAGAGCGATCAGAAGATCGCTGCGGGAAAATCGTGCCTGAAGCAATGCGTCATAGATCAGAGGAAGAGACTCAAATTTCTTCGTGGCCTCTCCATGTGGAAGCACAAGATGAAAGACTTCAAAGTCAGCTTCCAGTACTTCCGACAATGCATCTCCGTAGATCGGATAGACGTTATCGTCAGAGACGATCATGATCTTTCTGCCATGAAAGACTTCCTTAATATAAGTTCCGGCATCTGCAAGAATGTGATTCTCGATATAGATTGGATAACTGTTTTTTTCAAGATTAACGGTTAGTTTCATTGTAGCTTTACTCCTGTTCTATTGTCTGTGAATGATGTCAGCAATCTGTTTTACATCTTTCAGCAGTTCACTGTATTTTTCTGGTTTTAAGGACTGTGCTCCATCGCAGAGAGCAGCTTCCGGATTATTATGTACTTCGATCATCAGTCCGTCAGCACCGGCTGCAACAGATGCTTTTGCCATAGAATCTACGAGCCACCATTTTCCACCGGCATGGCTTGGATCGATGATAACCGGGAGGTGTGTCAGCTTCCGCAGTACAGGAACGCTCTGCAGATCCAGTGTATTTCTTGTATATGTTTCAAAAGTACGGATACCACGTTCGCACAGAATGACATTCTCATTACCGGAAGCCATAATATACTCTGCGGACATTATCCATTCTTCATATGTCGCATTCAGACCTCTCTTTAAGAGGATCGGGCGGTCAACCTGACCGAGCTGTTTTAACAGATCAAAGTTCTGCATATTTCTTGCGCCGATCTGGATCAGATCTACTTTCTCGTTGAAGACATCCAGATATTCCGGAGACATCAGTTCTGTAACGATCGGAAGTCCGACTTCTTCTTTTACTGCGCATAAGATGTCAAGACCTTCCGGTCCAAGTCCCTGGAAAGAATACGGGCTTGTTCTAGGCTTGAATGCACCGCCTCGTAACATATTCGCTCCGGCAGCTTTGATATCCTTTGCAATGGATAATACTTGCTCGTAAGTCTCAACGGAGCAAGGCCCTGCGATGTAAGCCATGTTGCCGCTTCCAACCTTCACACCAGATACATCTACAACAGTGTCTTCCGGGTGGAAAGCACGGTTTGCCAGTTTGTAAGGCTCCTGTACATGGATAACTTTGTCAACGTATGGGTTTACTTCGAAAAGCTTTGCATCGATACGGCTTGTATCACCGATACAGCCGATGATTGTCTGACCTGCACCTTTTACAATATGGGTGTCCAGACCTTTTGTTTTGATCAGATTCTCTACGCGGTCAATTTCTTTCTGACCAGAGTGTTGTTTTAATACAATAATCATAAGTGTTCTCCTCCATATTCACACTGTAAAATTTTAGCTGTTTAAAGTGCGAAACTACATTTATCTTAACGCGGAAGCCTATATTTGTCAACCTTTTTAGCCCATTTTCGCAGAAAGCGGGGATTTTTCTCTGTTAGTGCTTAGTAGGTGCTGAAATATTTGTAGATTTACCGTATAAAAATGTGTATTTTATATTAAAAACACAATAAAAATCTGATTATCCGCTAAAACACAGTATCTATCAGCATTTTCAAG
>ENA-ORTH01000130-ORTH01000130.1-human-gut-metagenome-genome-assembly--contig:-NODE-130-length-92136-cov-4.842009_pt1 | contig 92136 bp, 84 predicted proteins | sample MGYA00241914_ERZ509192 | MGnify/ENA primary metagenome ERZ509192 (study PRJEB26280, sample SAMEA2338826) | human gut metagenome | biome: human gut; feature: human-associated habitat; material: faeces...
GTGTCAGGATGCGGTTTCGGCATCTAAGAGATACCTGCAAATGCATCCTGACACAAATATTTTCCTGCCTGAGATTTGGATAGTGGAAGTTTATTGTCGGCAGATTATTGTGATTGAAGAATGAGGGTTGCTTGATTTGGTTATTTTTTGCAGGGATAAGATAGATAATTTTTACTGGCTGTAAGGGATATTCATAATTATATTGTAGTAGAAAGGAATCCGATGATGATATCAAAGAAAGAATTTTACACTCAGGGAAATGCCTGTCCGGTCCGCGTCGTTCTGTACGGCAATCCGGACGTTGTCCCAAAGGCATGTATCCTCTATTTTCATGGCGGCGGCCTCCTCTACGGCCACTCGGAGGATCTGCCACGCACACACCTGAAGCGGCTCACAAGCGCCGGATACCCGGTGGCCTCATTTGAGTACCCGCTTGCTCCGGCCGCAGATCTGCGTATGATCCTGTCCAGCGTGACGTACTCCATCAATCATTACCTTTGTCATCCCGAACAGTATGTATCCCACAAGCTTCCGTATGTGCTCTTCGGCCGCTCTGCTGGAGCCTACCTCTGCCTGATCGCCGCTGCTCACGGAGTTCTGGCCGAAAAGCCCGCCGGAATCCTCTCTTACTACGGATACGGCTTTCTGTGCGACAACTGGTTTGAGACAAAAAGCAGCTATTACGCCTCTCTCCCCGCGGTATCGGAGAACTGTCTGAAAGCCATTCCATCAGAAATCCACACATCCGGGGATCTGGATACCCATTACAGCGTCTATGTATACGCCCGCCAGACCGGGAAATGGAAATCCCTGATCTACAAAGGCCGGGAAAAATTTTTCTATCTCGATTACTCTCTGCGGACGTGCGATTTCCTGCCGTGTCCGCTGTTTGCTGCCCATTGCACCGGCGATCCGGACGTACCGTATGCGGAGTTTCTGGCGCTTTGCGATAAATATCATCCATCCCGCTTTCTCTGCGCCGGAAACACCCACGACTTTGACCGGGATGAGACTTCCCCGGATACAGCAAAGCTGCTGGACGAGACGCTGGCCTTTCTCAAAAAAACAGTCAACTAGTTATCAAAAATCTATAAAACGCAGCCATTCAACCATTTACAATCCGTAAACAGTTGAAGTGGCTGCGTCCTTTCTATAAAATATCCGGCTTCCAGGAGGGTTTAATAGTGGCCGCCGTCTCTGCGATTCTCCTCCATATTGAATCGAACTTCATCAAAATATATTTTTACATTGCCCCACTGTGGCTGACGATTTAAGAACGGATGTAGGTGAGACGCCCTCCAAGCTGTCTCCAGCGCTTCCCGCTCGGCCGCAAGAAGTACCTCTTCCTCGTTCACAGTCGTGGCTTTTCCGTCCCGAAGGATAATCTGTCCGTCAACAAGAACAAGATCCACGTCGGATGGATGTCCGTTTCCAACCAGAGTATCTATAATATTGATCCTTGGCATCAGTCTAGGATTCATCAGATTGATCACAATGATATCCGCTCTTTTTCCTACCTCAAGAGATCCGACTTCTTTTTCCATGCCGACACATTTCGCGGCGTCTATGGTCGTCATCTCCAGAAGTTTTTCGCATGGCAGATAATACGGATCATTCATTGCACGGCGGAATATCATCTGAGCTCTCCTCATGGCGTCGAACATATCAAATCCGGATGACAGCATGGAACCGTCCGTTGTAATAGCAACCGTCGCCCCCAGATTCAGAAGTTCGATCACCGGCGTCCGGTTCACGATCTGGCCCATACCAGGCGCAAAGCTGACGTGGGTATCTGTCTTTGCCAGAATCATCGCCTCATCAAAGGACAACCCGGTACAGTGCTGTAAATGGACGTCTGGTCCGAGAAGAGCGTTTTCCTTATCCTGGTATGCCAGGTGGATCATTCCCCCAAATGCGTCCGTATGAATTCTTGTACTGTATTTCTCCGCAATCCGGCGCATTTCTTTTGCCTGACGGATATCATGGTCCGTAAGCTTCACACAGCGATCTGCCGGCGTCGGTGCGGAAGGATCCACACTGGTTACAACGCCAAATGGCGTCACGTATGCTCTCGTGCGGTCGTCGTTTGCATGATTGAGCTCAGATATCACTGTTTCCAGGCTCTCCAGCACTTCTTCATAGCTGACTTCCCGCATGTTCCGCACACCGTCCACATACCGGCTGAACCGGTGCGGCCACGGTGTATGGCAAGGTCCTGTACAGACAATGTCCTTCACCCCGACTTCCGCATATGCCTTCGCATTGTTTCTAGCCGGTACCGGAGAGTCGCATCTTGGTTGGGAACCAAGCACGCACACTCCGGTTGTCACGCCCGCATGAAGCCGCTCCAGTGCGGACAATCTTCCCTCATTGTACCAGAACTCGTCAGTGATATAGTTTTTATACGCATGGGTCATAACCGGCATCCAGTAGCTTGTGTCCTCCACAATCGATTTGAAAACGGAGTGCCCGCCATGTCCATGGGCATCTACGAATCCTGGCATCACGACGTGATTTTTACAGTCGATGACTTCCTTTACCTCCAGGCTTTCTGCTTCCTCACTTGTTCCCACAAAAGCAATCCGTCCATTTTCGATTCCTACCGCTCCGTTATCAAGAACCCGGCGTTTTTCATCCATCGTAATAACGGTCGCATTTGACAGTAATACGTCGTACATGATTTTCCTCCTCTATCTCATCGGGAATGACGGTCGGAACAATTTCTCCGCCGGCAGATGCTGATAATCCCGCTCCATGTAACCAAGCTTCATTTTATTATAATAAATCTGTCCTTTTGCCTTGATCTCCTCCAGATCAACGCCTTCTATCTGCTGGTCTTTCATAACCGTACGTCCATTGATAACGGAAAGCTTTACATCCGCTCCTGAACCGCACAGGAAGATCGTCCGGATCGGATCGTCCACAGCCCCCATATGGAAACTGTCAAGATCCACAGCGATCAGATCCGCCTTGGCGCCTTTGCAGAGCCGTCCCAGATCCGGACGTCCCAGATATTGCGCTCCGCCCAGTGTGACCGCATTGTAGATATCCGCGTAGGAAGCCCCTTCGGCCGTTCCGCTCACCATCTTGGCATACATGGACGCAACACGAATATTCTGGAAGAAATCCGGTGGAAAAGTATCCGTTCCGATGGCTACATTGACGGATGAATTCCGGTATTCTGGGAATGAATCCAGATATCCGCCGCTTCGTCCGATGATAACCGGGCAATAGATAGCGGTAGCCTTGGTTCTTGCCAAGATACCGAGATCGTCCCCATCGTCTGAAACCCAGCGGGTCCCTTTCACAATGTAGCAGTGCGGTATCCCCACTTTATCATCCAGAAAGTGGATACCGTCCAGATACTCGATAGGGCTAAGTCCTGTTTTCTCCTTGATATACCGATACTCAAACAGCCCTTGTGCGGCATGAAGTTTAATGGGACATTCCAAATCATCCGCATACTGTTTTGTACGGATCAGATTTTCCTCCGTCTGTACTTCGATCCTTTCCGGAAGCAGTGCTCCACGGATCAGGCCGCCGTAAGCTCCATCGTATTTCCGAATGAAACGAACCGCCCGTTCCAGTCCTTCTTCTCCTTCACCTTCCAGGAAACGAACCGTCATCGTACCGTCGGGCTGGACAACATTAAATCCACACTGGTAACTTGGAGAGGTATAAAGACGAAGCCCAAGCTTCCCTGCGTGGTGTATGCCCGCTTCCTCCTCCTCATAGGTGTCGGCCCACCGTTTATAATAGGTGGATGTGATTGGCATCGCTGTCGTCACTCCGTTCATAATGAGCTGAGTATAGGCAAACAGTGATTTAAATGCCTCCTCCTCCGGTGTCATCCATTCATATGGACCTTTGTCAAAATATTCTTCTGACGGGCTCAGGCTTTTGCGTACATCCGGGTATACTTCCAGGTGAATAATATCATGGTCAATATCTCCAAGAGCATTGAGATCAATAAATCCCGGCATCACAACCGCGTTACCCATATCCTCTGTCCTGTCCACCGCTTCTTCGTAATGTTTTCCAACATAGAGAATTGTATCGTTTTCATACACTACCTCGCCGTTGGTGATGATTTCATGTCCTACGCCGTCAAATCCAACGACGTAGGCAGCTTTTATTTTTGTAATCATAGTGTTCCTCCCGGAATCTTTCTGTCAGACTCTTATTCAATATCCACTTTGTCCACAAAATGGCTGGAAGCCTGTGTTGGAACAAAATTCTTGATGTTGCTACGGATTCCGATCACCTGCTTTGTGTTCGCAAGCGGGATAACCGGAAGATTCTCCCTTAGATATTTCTGGATATCTTTTATAAGCTTTTCTCGCTCCGGTCCATCCGTCATAAATCTCTGCTCATCCAGCATCTCGTCAAGTTTTGGATCTTTGTAAAATCCCATATTATTGGTCGGAATCTGTTTGCTGTGGAACGGACCGTAAATATTATTGTCCGGCTCCGGAAATCCAACCGCACCAAATCCCATGATAAAGAGTTCTGTCTCACCAGCGTCAATCATATTGAGGACAGTTCCGGACTCATAAGACTGAATCTCCACATCAATACCCACGTCTGACAGCATACTCTGAATAATTGTTGCCGCATTAAGACGAGTTACACTCTCGGAACAGATCAGCGTCAGCTTTAGGTCGGATACTCCAGCTTCTTTCAGAAGCTGTTTTGCCTTCTTCACATCATACCGGTAGTCAGTATCTGAATCATCAAAATACTTCATTCCCGGTGTGACGGTCGTTGGAGAGTACGACGCTGTTCCACGATACACAATATCCTCAATCGCCTGCTCGTTGATCGCGTAATCAATCGCCTGACGCACACGTACGTCGTCGAGTGGTTTCTTCGTGACGTTCATATCCAGATATTCCACAGTTGTACTCAGACGTTCCACCACATCTGTGTTTTCGTTTTCTTTTAGTCTCTCGATATCATTGGCCGGAATACTATAGGCAATATCTACCGTTCCGGATTCCAGCTCGATGACACGACTGTTTGCTTCAACAATGGTTCTAATAATCAGATTTTTATAAGAAGGCTTCTCGCCCCAGTAATCATCAAATCGTTCATAAGAACACTGGTCGTTCTTTTTCCACTCTATAAACTTAAACGGACCCGTGCCAACCGGGTTCATAGCAGCTTTCTCCGGATTTTCTGTAAATTCTTTCTCGCTGACTACAACCGCCCCGATATACGGAAGATACCCAATCAGAGGACCAAAAGGTTCATGGGTTGCGATCACAATGGTGTAGTCGTCCTCCACCACACAATTTTCCGCGTCAATCGCAGACATGATGTACGCTACCTTCGCTCCTTCCGGTCCAGTTGCTCTCTTAAAACTAAAAAGAACATCATTTGCCGTCATCTTTTCCCCATTGTGGAACTTCACATCGTTTCGAAGCTTAAATCTCCATCTCAGATCGTCGATCCGCTCCCATTCGGTCGCAAGACACGGCACAATTTCACCGTCATCGTCATATTTTACAAGCGTCTCGTATACCGGATTCAAATTATTGACCGCAGAATCGATCGACGCCGCATGAGGATCCAACGTTGGAGGATCCGCCGCAATCGCAACAGTCAATGTATTTTTATCTTTTTTCTCCTGGCCGCCACAGCCTGCAAGCAAAGACACCGCAAGTAAACCTGCCAGAATGAGACTGAAATATCTCTTCCCTTTTCTCATATTCTCTCTCCTCCCCGTCTATTCCAGATTGTCATAGTGGCATGCCACATAGTGTGTATTCCCAACATCCTTTAACTTTGGTTCCTCCTGACGGCATTTATCTGTTGCATACGGGCAGCGCCCCGCAAAACGGCATCCTCCAGGAAGATTTACCGGACTTGGTACATCGCCCTTTAAAATGATCTGTTTCCGTTCTACACCAATCTTCGGAATCGGAATCGCCGACAGAAGCGCTTTCGTGTACGGATGGCGTGAATCTCCAAAAATCGTACGGTAATCTCCGAGTTCCACGATCTTTCCAAGATACATAACCCCAATTCGATTACTGATATGTTTCACGACGCTCAAATCGTGGGAGATAAACAGATACGTCAGGTTCAACTCCTGCTGCAGTCGTTTCAGGAGGTTGATGATCTGCGCCTGAATACAGACGTCCAGTGCGGAGACAGGCTCGTCAAGAACGATAAACTCCGGCTTGACAGACAATGCCCGTGCAATACCAACACGTTGTCTGCGCCCCCCGTCCAGCTCATGCGGATAGGCATTAATCAGTCTCCTGGAAAGCCCAACGACATCCATCATCTCCCGCACCCTTGCATCCAATTTCTTCTTGTCTTTTCGATACTCTTCTATATTGGTGAGCGGCTCCGCAATCAGATCAAAGACAGACAGACGAGGATTCAGAGAAGAATACGGGTCCTGGAAAACCATCTGCACATTCTCCCGAAACGTCTGCATTTCTGCTTTATTGAGAGATAAAACATTTTTTCCGTGAAAATTCACTTCACCGCTGTCAGCTTCCAGAAGTCGGATGAGCGTTCGTCCCGTTGTAGATTTGCCGCATCCGGACTCCCCTACGAGACCGAGCGTCTCACCTTTGTTAATATAAAAACTGACGTCATCGACCGCATGTAGAAAACCCTTTCCCACTTTGAAATATTTTTTTAGGTGATTGATTTCCACCAGTTTTTCCGAACTTTTAGTCATCTGCTTCTCCCTCCTCCTTTTCGTATAAGAAGCATCTCACATAATGTTCTTCGTCTATATGGGTGATGCCTGGTTTTTTATGTTTACAGATTTCCATACAATTTGGACAACGAGGACTGAATGCACAACCTTCGATCTGCTCCGTCGGCTCCGGAGGTAAACCATGAATTTCCTCAAGCCACTCTTCCTCCGTATCAAGCTTCGGAATGGAGTTGAACAGCCCGTTTGTATACGGATGGCTCGGATTATTGTATACTTTTTCTACACTTGCATACTCGACAATCTGCCCTGCGTACATGATTGCGACCTTATCACAGATCTCGGCTACAATTCCCAAGTCGTGAGTAATCAGAATCATGGATGTCCCGAATTTCTCTTTCAATTCTTTGATTAAGTTCATTACCTGTGCCTGGATAGTCACATCCAGCGCCGTCGTCGGTTCGTCCGCAATGATAAGTTTTGGCCGGCACGCCAACGCAATAGCAATCACAACTCTTTGTTTCATACCACCGGAAAACTGGTGCGGATAAGACCTTGCACGTTCTCTACGAATCCCCACCATTTCCAGCAGATTTTCCGCTTCCACCATGGCCTCTTTCTTCCCGATCTTCTTGTGGAGACGAATCATCTCAACAATCTGATCCCCTACCCGCATAGATGGATTCAGGGAAGTCATTGGGTCCTGGAAAATCATAGAGATCTCCTCTCCCAAGATACTTCTTCGCTCTTTATCACTGATTGTCAGCATATCCCGGCCGTCAAACAGGATCTCCCCTGAAGTCACCTTCCCGGGAGGCGTCGGCAGAAGTCCCATGATAGTCATGGCAGTTGTCGTCTTCCCAGCTCCTGTTTCACCTACAAATCCGAGCGTCTCCTTATGTCCGATCTCCATATTCAGATCGTTGACCGCATAGACAATCCCATCTTCCGTCTTGTACGTCACACTTAAATTTTTAATATCCAATAATTTCTCGTTTCCCATATTTTGCTCCGCCTTTCTTTAATTTCTCAGTTTCGGGTCCAACGCATCGCGAAGTCCGTCGCCCAAAAGATTCAGTGAGAGCACAGTGATGACGATTGCAAGTCCAGGAAACAGGGTCATATAAGAATATCCCCGGATATAGTCACGTCCTGCCGAGAGCATATTGCCCCACTCTGCGTTCGGCGGCTGGATTCCGAGTCCGATAAAGCTCATGCCGGCCGCCGTCAGGATTGCCCCTGCCATTCCAAGCGTCACCTGGACTATCACCGGAGCCACACAGTTTGGAAGAATATGTTTCATAATAATTTTTGAGTTCTTTGTACCGGACGCCTTGGCTGCCTCAATGTATTCTTCTTCACGGATCGTAAGCACAGACGCCCGCACGATTCTGGCATAAGTCGGAACTGATGAGACGCCAACCGCAATCATCAGGTTGACAAGTCCGGTTCCAAGCGCCGCCACAATCGCGATTGCCAGCAAAGTCTGCGGGATAGACAGAAGAATATCCATAAGACGCATAATTACATTGTCTACTCGTTTTCCATAAAATCCCGCGATTGCTCCCAGTGTTCCCCCTACTACAACCGCAATTCCGACTGATACAAATCCTACAAGAAGAGAAATTCTCGCTCCATAAACAATACGGCTGAAAATATCCCGTCCAAACTCATCTGTGCCAAACCAGTGCTGTGCGCTTGGATGCTGAAACGGACTCTTCCAGTCCATTTCCGCATATCCGTATGGAGCAATAAAATCAGCAAAAATCCCCATGATAATTAAGAGAAGAAGGATTATCAGACCGAGAATCGCCATCCTGTTTTTACTTAATCTTTTTAAAACCATCATAAACTGGCTTCTGGATTTTTTTTCTTCCATTTTCCATCCTCCTTCCTATTCTTTCGATACTTTCGGATCAACTACCGCATACAAAAGATCAACCGCCAGATTAACAAGGGAAAAGCACGCCGCCACAAAAAGCACGCTGCCCTGCACAATCGGGAAATCTCTCTGTTTAATTGCATCAATCATCAGACGACCGACCCCCGGAATGGAAAACACGATCTCTGTCAGCATCGCACCTCCGAGAAGAGTACCGAACTGGAGGCCGACAACTGTGATGATCGGGATCAATGCATTCCGAAATACATGCTTCACAATAACGACAATCTCCTTTTGACCTTTGGCTCTTGCCGTCTTAACAAAATCCTGACGGATGACTTCCAGAACACTGGATCGGGTCATTCTGGCCACCACGGCCGTACTTTGTAGGCCAAGCGCAATGGCAGGCATAATCAACTGTTTAAAGCTTCCAAATCCCGAAGGCGGAAACCAACCGAGCTGAACGGAAAACAACAAAATCATCAGGATACCGATCCAGAAGATCGGAGCTGACGTCCCGATAAGAGCGAGTACCATAACAATATTGTCCAGCAGGGAATTCTGCTTAACCGCCGAGATAATCCCTAAAAAGATCCCAACAACGATAGCAATGATAACCGCTGCCACGGCCAACGTAACTGTATTGGGAAAAACATTTAAAATTTCTCCTAGTACGGGTCTTTGGGTCGTATAGGACGTCCCTAAATCCTGGTGTACAATGATATTTTTCATGTACCGCCCATACTGTACAAGAAGCGGATCATTCAGCCCCATCTCCTCCCGCAAAGCTTCTTGTGCCTCCGGCGTCGCCGATTCACCAAGCATCATTCTGACCGGATCCCCCGGAGTCAGTGACAACAGCATAAATACCAGAAACGATACGCCGATCAGCACGACAACCAGAGATGCCAGTCGTTTCAGTGTGAACTTTAGCATAAGCTCATACCCCCATTTCTTCTGTTTTTAAGTAATAAAATAGTCTGGTTCTATCATATCATGGAGCTCCTGCTTTGCCATTGGAACTATAGGATAATGCATCCCCGGCAGGCTTATCCTTCCATGATACTGATTTCACCTTTTTTTCACATTTATTTTATGCTATAGTCTTAAATATGAAGTCGCCCGATTTCGACATCTTCTGAAAAAGGGGCGCAAAAGAGGGAATGGAAGTGGGTTTGTGAGGACATTAACGGTAACAGATGTTCTGAAACTGAATATTTTTCATCATGCGTCGCTCGTCACCGGGAGAGAGGGGCTTTCGCGTCCTGTTTCCAGCATTACAACAGTAGAGGACACGGATCTTCTTCATTATCTGAAAGACGGGGAGATTCTTCTCCTATCCATCCGCTTTGCCTCTGAAGTCCTGCATCTCGGCGAGCACATGGAGCTTCTTGCCTCGAAGCAGATTGCGGCTATTATCCTGAAGGGCGGGACAGACAACGTCACGGAGCCTGTTCCCGGAGATATTCTAAGAAACGCCTCTCGTTTCTCAATCCCCGTGGTTCTGCTGACTCCGGATGTTCGGTTTATCGATGCCATTTCTGCAGTCATGTCACTTGTTATGAAGGTAAAAAACCGCTATTATCTCGATATACAAAATAACCTGACAAAGGCGGTTGCCTCCGGCTTCCAGGAAGAAGATATCCTCCACTACTTGGGAGACTATATTCCCGGATATTTTACTGTCACAGATTCGGAGGGCCAACAGCTTCAACAGCATACTGCCTCTGGTTTTGATCCAAATACCGCCGTGGCTGACCGTCTCCGGCTCCCCATCCTCTGTATGGGGAAGGTTACGGGCTACCTGACGTCGGTGACAAACTCTTTCCTGGAAGAGCATCAGGAAATGCTTTTAAAAACCGCATCCCATCTCTTATCGGTGCTTGTACTCAAGAAATATTATGTGGCAAAAATTGAACAGAAATATATCTCCGGTTTCCTAAGCGAACTTTTCGAGAAACGGCTGAGTCCAGATGCGATTGTGGAGAAAGCGCACAATTATGGTTGGAACCGGGGCGACAGCTACGCCGCCATATCTTTAGAGCTCTCCTCCGAACGAAGCAAAACGAAGGTTCCAGAGGCTCTTATGGAGATTACCGCTTTCCTCCCAGAGGAAAACTGTTTTTTTTATATCAAAGAGCCGTATCTTCATGTGTTGTTGCGTTCAGTACATCCGGCCTCTATGGACTTATGTGCGGCCGCCGCAGCGACACTTGAACAAATTCAGGCGTATCTGAATAAACAGCACCGCACACTCTCCCTTTTTGCAGGGATCAGCAGCCAGACCACAGATGTGAGTACACTATCTAAGAAAGTACAGGAAGCGTATGACGCTCTCCAATTTGGACACGCCTTTGGCAATCCAATCGTCAAATATAACGACATGGGCGTTTTAAGGCTTCTGGCCTCCCACTCGAACTTTGAGAATTTTGCACAGATCATTCCTCCGGCTGTTCAGAAACTTGCAGACTACGACAAAGAGAACAATACGGAATATCTACAGACGCTGGATTCACTCCTTGGCAACAACCTGAATTTAAGCAAGACCGCAAAGCAACTCTTTATACATTATAAGACCATGCTGCATCGCATGAATCGAATATGTGAGATTGCGGAGATCTCTCTGGACGATCGCCAGACGCGTCTCGACGTGGAGCTGGGCGTTAAGCTTTATATGATGCTCCCAAAATGACATCCTGTTTTCAAACAGTGGCAACAGACAGTTTCTTTATATTTGATTCATTCATAATACGGGCGGTACGCTTAACGGTGTAACCGCCCCCTTCCTTTTTAGAGATGACAAAGGGCGGCACAGCAATGTGCCGCCCTTTCAATATGAAGTTAATCTGTTATTTAAAAACAATCATGTACACTATCTGGAATGCAATCATAATCAGAGAGATCACTACCTGATTCTTAATTACAGCAAACCGATCATTCTCTTTCGAAAATGGTTCCTTTGCAGAATGGCGCCGCCACCTTCATCTTCTTCATAAGGAAGTAGTATGCGACTGCAGTCGGAATCAGGCTGACGTACCAAGACAGCTCAACTACCAGCAGGGAACAGAGGGATCCGAAAAGGATGGCAATGATCGCCGCCCAGTTCACACCCTTAAATGGTCCCTGTTTGTCGTACATCATGTTGATATCCAGCTTCTGCCGTCTCAGAACGAAGTAATCCACTGCCATTACCGCGAAAATCGGTCCGAGAAATGCGGAGTAGAACTGTGTGAAGAGATTCAGTCCTGCCGCAGATTCATCTGTTACCAGTTTCCAAGGCATACAGCATATGGAAAGCACACCGACAATGACGGTGGAGAGTTTCCATTTTACATGAAACGCCTCCATCAGCACATAAGCCGGAGGCACGATATTGTTCAGTACGTTGGTCGTCACCTGGGCAAACGCAATGAAAAGCAGAGTCACGATTGTAAGTACCTTGCTACCCATGGTTGTGGAAAACACAACAACCGGATCGCTGTTTCCTGTTGCCGCTGTGACAAGCAGTCCGATCAATCCCATGAACAGAGTAACCGGAAGAATGGCGATCGTATAAATTGATCCCGTCTTGACCGGTCCCACATTTTCCTTGACGTTCCTGGAGTAATCAGACGCATTGATAATCATCGTAGAATAAATTCCAAGGAACGATGTGGTAGCTGCCCAAAACGGCATTCCCCATGTCCCCTTGATTCCGGCAAACACGTCGTCAATCTCCGTAGAGAACTGAGTGCGTACGACATACAGCATGTAAATTAAAATGGCAATAATAAAAATACAGGAGATATTTTCCATCCATTTGATACCTTCAAATCCCTTGATAGCAAGCGCCACCTGCAGAATTGTAAAGAGGACGTAGATAACCGGAAGATTATCAAATCCAAATAAAATGTCGAGACAACTATTGATGGCCCCCGCTCCTACCCAGCTCTGGAATCCAAACCAGATGATAGCCGGAATTCCACGCAGGAGACCAGGTACTTTGATTCCCGCTGTACCGAAGCTACTTCTAAGCTGTACGGTGAATGGAATCCCGTATTTATGGCCGCACTGTCCGATGATGACCAGGGCAATGGCGATGACGAGACAGCCGATCACCATGGCAAGAATCGCTTGGGTAACAGTCAACGCTCCGATCAAACCAGCACCCATAGAGAACGTTCCGATGGAAACGCATCCCCCCATGAAGCTGGCCGCATAGGAGACCGGATCCATGATTCTCTTTTTTGTTGGCTGCAAATCCGGATCCACGTTCTTTACGAGTTCCGGATTTAAGTGTTTATTCTCAACAATGTTTTTCATAGTTTCTCCTTTCTGTCATCTGATCAGCCTATTCTTTTCACCAGCATACCTGCTCCTTTTTCTCCGGTTACCCTGCCGTCCTTGGCAGCTACTTTTCCTCTCAGTATCGTGCATACCGGAATCCCTTTCCCCTTCATCCCTACGAAAGCGGAAATCTTGTTCACATAGAGGAGCGAATCTGCTGTGATTTCCCACTCCTTGTCCGGATCCACAATCAGAAGGTCCGCATCAAATCCAATCTGAATATCTCCTTTCTTACCGTAAATTCCGAAGGCTTTCGCAGGCTGTACAGACATTGCATTTGCGAGGACACACGGACAGAGATTTCTCTTGACACAGCCTTCGTGGAACGCTACCTGAAATCCACTCTGAATACCACTGATGCCTCCCCATACGTCAAAGACATTCTCGATCCTTTTACCGAGAATCTCATGGAATTTCTCGTCATAGGAACATGGAGAGTGGTCACTTGCGATACCACTGATCGTACCATCCTCCACATAAGACCAAAGACGGTCCACCTCTTCTTGGGAACGCAGCGGCGGAGCACATTTAAAGAGTGGTCCGTTTTTGATAACGTCCTTATCCGTCATGCTCAGGTAATGGGAACATGTCTCGGCTGTAATGTCATATCCCTCCTGCTGTGCTTCTTTAATTTTCTGTGCCACATCCGGGCTGCTGACATGACAAATATGCGCTTTGCATCCCGTCGTTTTTGCAATCTCGATAATATCCACGGTAGCCAGCATCTCCGCAATCACGGGTCTGGAGTCAAGGTATCCCTGCCAGTCAAGCCTTCCCTCTTTAATCATTCTCTGCTCCTGCCACTTGATTGTGGAAAAGTCCTCACAATGAAATCCCGCTCGTCCTCCAAATTTCTGAATCCTCTGCATTGCCTCATATGCCTGCCCATAACTTAAAGAACTATAATCCGGTGATACCGGACCAATAAAAGATTTAAAAGCAACGCAACCCTTCTTATACAAATCTTCCAGCTCATCAAAATTATCCGGAATCAATCCGCCCCAAAAACAGTAGTCCACATATGCGTTCGGATCCACGGCCTCTACTTTCCGATCAAAAAGTTCTGCTGTCGTCATGGCCGGTTCGTTCTGAAGCGGCATATCGATGATTGTCGTATAGCCCCCTACTGCTGCGGCTGCCGTTCCGTGGGCATAGTCTTCACGCCATTCATAGCCCGGATCATTCAGATGCGCGTGCGTATCGATCGCTCCAGGGAACACATACTTACCGCCCGCATTGATGACCTTTTCAGCTTCCACCTCCACGCCTGGGGCCAAAATTGCCGCAATCTTTCCGTCTTTTACGGCAATATCACCCTCTTTGACCGAGTCCGCTGTCACAATTTTCCCATTTTTCACGAGTAGTTCGTACATTTTTCTCCTCCTTTTCATACATTTTAAGATGTGATCTATCTGCACTGTCTTCTATCATTTAAAACAGTTCAGTCCACAGGTTTGACAAAGGAAAAAGGCGCACAGAACCGGTCAGAACCTGGATCCATACACCTTTTTTGTCATTTTCGATATGCATTAATATTTCACGGTTTTCTTTTCGTTATAAACATCATAATCGAATTCACCGATCTTACATGCAACCAGCATGGCAACCATAACGTCGACATCGACATTCATCAATGTACGGAACATTCCGGCAAACCAGTCAATACCGATTAATACCGCGATACTGTCCATAGGAAGTCCTAACGAGGACGCCAGGAATGTGTAAACAATCACAGATCCACCTGGAACGGAGATCGTTCCCAAACACATCAGACAAGAAAGCAGGATCGCCATTCCCATCTGGTACGGGCTTAACTCAATACCCGTGGCCTGTGCCATAAAGAAAATAGCTACTACATAGCACTGTGCCGCGCCACAGCTGTTCATGGACATCGTAATCGGCCCTGTGAAGTCCGCCACTTTACGGCTGACGCCAAACTTCTCTACCGCATCCTCCATCTTTGTCGGAAGGCAGATAGCGCCGGAAGTTGTCGTGATAGCCATCATGGACATTTTCGCAAACTTCTTTGGCATCTTGAAGAGATTTACCTTGCAAAGAGCCGCCGTAAGCGGTCCGAATACAAGAAATTGGATGATGTCGCCGACAAGTAAAATACCAAGGAACTTAAACATCGGTTTGATTACGTCAAAGCCTGTTTTTCCTGCTACATCTGCCAGCAGACAGAAGATACCGATTGGAGCAATCGTCATAACGATCTTGATAATGTTTGTAATAATGTTGTTAAGACCAAGCACGAGATCCGCCACATTCCTGTTCTTGGTGTTTTTTGTGTACTGTCCCATTGCGACGCCAAAGAACAAGGCAAACACAATACATGGCACCATGGACCCTTCTGCCATCGCCTGAATGACATTGGTCGGCACAAAATTCGTGAGCGTCTCTTGAAGAGAGGCAGATCCTACCGTCGCTTCCGCCACTTCTTCGGCCGAAGAGAGGTCAATTCCGATACCCGGTTTTACAAGCATGGCCAACACGACTCCTAATGCCGCAGAAAAGATTGTAAATCCGATAATCCACTTGAATGTATGGAATCCCATCTTTCCTACGTCACGACCGTCTCCCCCTCCGACAGCGCCAGCTACTGCTGACATAACGAGAAGAACAACGGACATCTGAATCAGACGTAAGAAGATGTCGCCGATAAACTTAATGTTGGATGCCCATGGTCCTACGATCACTCCGAAAACCAGACCGCCGATAGTAGCCACCAGAATCTGCGTTGTCAATGAAATTGAGAATTTTTTCTTTTTCTCCATCCATATTTCCTTCCTTTCCCAAGATTTGGTTTTTACCTAACCAAAAGTTATATTGTCATTTTATCGGATAACCTACTTTGTTACAATATAGAAAACGAGGGAAAAAAAACTTGTTTTTTATCCATCTTGTATAATTTCTTTGTTTTATTTGCCATTTTCTCGTCTTTTTGCTAAAATTCTAGCAGACACAAACGTTTAATATCAGGTAAAACCCTGTCTAAAAGAGGTTAAAAATATGAAACAGTTTATCACAGAAACAATGTCCTTTGCGTCCGGTATCCTCTCGCATATATCAGAGGGAATGGTACATTCCGTCTACCGAAAAACGATCAATCTGCAGATGGGATCATCCCTCGTCGCCCTTCAGGCGGCCGGATCCCCCCTGTCTCCGGTAAGTCTGATTACGGGACTTGACGTCGGTGAGATGTCCGGACTTCCTGTCGTGCCGGGGGATCAAGTATTCGTAGACAAGAAGACGATCATCCTATTCTCCAAATCATCCAGGATCATCTTTCGTTTTGATGAAGCAGCCATCTATGATTCGCTTCTTCGTGACTACGCCGTCCCCCTTCCCCTTCCAGCTATAAAAGAATCGCTTCTACAGTCGTCCTCCGGAGGGCTTACCGAGCTTTTCTCCAAAGCCCTGCTGAAAAACCCTTCCGATTTCGCAAAAGGGGTATTTCTGGCAGTCGCACAAAAGCGGATGGAAGACGCAAGAAAAGAGGTACTGGACATCTGCTATGACAAGGCCGCCGTTACCCTTGCCGGAATGACGGGACTTGGCATGGGACTTACCCCGTCAGGAGACGATTTCCTCTGCGGCGTACTGGCCGGACTCCTGTTTTCGGGACAATGGGATCACCCGTTTGCCCAGGCACTTCGCCAGACAATCTCACGCCGCCTTGGAGATACCAACGACATCAGCCGGACCTTTCTTTCCTGTGCGCTTTCCTGCCATTTCAGCCGCCCGGTAAAGGAACTGCCGCTTGCATCTGGCACTACAGAAATCCTTTCTTCGTTTGGAGCAATCGGACATTCTTCCGGGTTTGACACTCTTTGCGGAATCTACTATGGATACACCCTTTGCCTCAGCCAAGAAGATGTACCTGGAAAGTAAATGATCTCGGCTCCTCTCCCTTGACTATATAAGGCTCGTGAGCCCATGCCCCCCCCAGCTTTCGTCGCCGCCAACTCCCGTCTGCATATCGAGAATCCGCAGCACTGTCGCATAAGACGCTGGAAGTTCAAATATATGCTCTGCCGATTCAATCTCGTGGCAGGTATAAGGGAGAACAGAGAACTCAAATGTCCGGTCCGTCTCGGTCGGTATGCCGGTCCCCTCCATTTTTCCTGACATTTCACCTTGTTTTTCTTCGGTTTTTCGTCTGTAACCAGTATAAAATCGGCGCTTTCTTTTTGCAATATTTTTCTGAAAAACAAGATACAACCAAAAATTATTCAGAACATTATATTGCGTGCAAACGGAAAACCTTCTATAATAAGGTATAGAAACGTTGTCTGTTGTATTTGGAATATGCTGTCACCTTTCCATAATTAAGTACAATTATTTTTTCAAACACCATATTTTTTAATCAAGGAGGTACTTAATTTTATGAAAGTAGTTGTCGGTGGAGATCATGCAGGTTATGAATTAAAACAAAAGGTTCTGGCATATTTGGAGGAACAGGGTCATGAGGTAATCCATGTAGGAAGCTATACCCCTGAAATGGTAGATTTTCCGGATATCGCCGCAAAAGTGTGTCGGTCAATTCTCGATGGCGAGGCCGAGCGGGGCATTATGGTATGTGGTACCGGAGTGGGTGCGGCAATCGCCTGCAACAAATACCCTGGCATCCGGGCGTCAGTCGTGCACGATATTTACACTGCACATCAGTGCGTAGAGCATGACAATGTTCAGGTCATGGCACTCGGCGGACAGATCGTCGGTGATATTGTTGCAAAAGAGCTGATTCAACTTTTCCTTGACGCCACATTCTCAGAGAGCGAAGAATTCCACATTCGTGTTGCCAAACTGGAAAAGCTTGATCAGATTCCACGTTCCGAATAAACGCTTAGACAAAAGAATACCATCCATCTCGCAGTTTCGGACATTGATTTTGGTCCGTCACCTCAGATGGATGGTGTTTTTATTCCATATGATAAAAATTTCTGCACAAAGATTTGTCATAATAGACCGTCTCTTTTTCGATAAATTCGCTCGTTTCTCCGTTGACACGAACAATACTGACCGCACAGTTTACCGGAACTCCCTCCTGCCAGAAATTCTCTGGATTTTCATAGATCTGATTTAAGATTCCCCTCATGGCACAGCCATGCGTGGAAACAAGAATCGTCTTATCCCGGTAGCTCTCCGTGTGAATCAGATCCTGGTAAAACTCCCCTGTACGCTTGCATACCTCCCGGATCGTCTCGCCTCCCGGAGCTCCCGGAAAGGAAAAAGGCTGCTCATAAAACAACCTGATCGTGCCGCTGACAGAGGAATACTTTGGATCCCGGACGCCAATTCCGTCCCACTCTCCCCAGTTGATCTCCCGGATTCTGGAGTCCCTAAGAACAGGGATCTTTCTGTCTCCAATCAAAATCCGAGCGGTCTCCAGGGCTCTGGAAAGGGGACTGGATATTGCCAGGTCAAAAGGAACGTCCTCCAATGCCCTGGCCGTGATCCGGGCGAGCTCCTTGCCATTTTTATTCAGAGGAGTATCGTGCTCCCCCTGCATCCGTCGCTCCTGGTTCCAGTCGGTCTCTCCATGTCTTACTATATATAGCAGCATTCCTTCATTCCTTTCTGCCGAATCACGCTCCCGCAGTCTCACACCGCCATTTTTCGTCCAGTTCCTTGATCTTTTCTACCTTTCTCCCCGATGGGCAGGATGGATCAAATTCTGAATCCAGCCAGATGTCCACCAGCTTTTTGGCTACAGCCTCCCCTGTCACCAGTGCGCCAAAAGTAATAATTTGGGCGTCATTACTCTTGATAGCCCGCTCTGCCGAATACGGGTCTGTACACTGGGCCGCACGGATTCCCGGCACCTTATTTGCCACGATGGACATCCCAATTCCGGTCCCACATATGAGAATGCCCCGGTCATAGGTTCCGGCGGCAACTGCTTCCGCCACCTTCCAGGCAATATCCGGGTAATCTACCGGCTCCTCTGTATAGACGCCTGCGTCTGTCACCTCTGCTCCTCTCTCCTGAAGGTATCCTTTCAGTGTATTCTTTAATTTCAGACCGTTGTGGTCCGCTCCTATCACAATTTTCATCTGTCTTCACCTTGTCTTAACATCTTCGCTGTTGTATGAACCAGTTCGCTGTACAAATCCGCATAAATACCGCAGCCTGTCGTAAACAGACCATTGACATCCGGAAGTGCAGCGATATCCAGGCTCCTTTCCATCGTAATTCCCCCGCCGTAGACGATGTAAGCCTGTTTTGCCATGTTGTGTCCGTACCGCTTTGCCAGAAACCCGCGGATTTTGTGGTGGACGCTCTGGATATGAGAAAGCCCCACCACATTCTTCTTCCCGATGCCCCATCTCGGCTCGTAAGCAAAAATGATGTGCGAAGCTTCGGCTTCTCCGACTCCGTCCAGCAACTCAGAAAGCTGGTTTTCGATAAAGCATCTCACCTCTTCATCGCTTCCCTCTTCTTCTTCACCCATACAGAGAAATGGGGTCAGGGAAAGACGAAGCGCCTGTTTTAGTTTCCGGTTCGCCATCTCATTATCTTCATGTAAATATTTTCTTCGTTCCTGATGGTTGATTTCCACATATTGACAACCGATCTCCAGGAGCATCTTCCCGGAAATTTCTCCCGTATAAGCTCCTTCATCCTCCCAGAACAAATCCTGACCTCCGATTTTAAGCGCACTTTCTTTAGAAAGCTTTCTGCAAATCTCCGGAATCGCCGGAAAAGAGGGGAAAATAACAACCGGGAATTCGTGGAATCCTTCCAGCCTCTTTTCCAGTTCTCTCGCGGTATCAATACTGTCCTGATATGTTTTTACCATTTTCCATCCGGAACCAACAATAAACTGTTTCATTCTGTTACCGCCTAACGATTCTTCATGAATTCTTCCGCCACCAGCATCGCCTGCTTCATGTTTGTTCCATCGGCTATGCCTTTTCCTGCAATATCAAAAGCCGTTCCATGATCCACGGACGTCCGTATAATCGGTAAACCGATTGTACAGTTGACACACTGGCTCATTAACTGAAGCTTTGCCGCAATATGTCCCTGATCATGATACATCGCCACCGCCGCGTCATATACGCCGTTCAGTGTTTTTCCAAACACAGAGTCCGGCGGAATCGGACCTTCTACATCAATACCTTCCATTTTTGCCTCTTCAATGGCCGGACCGATCTCCCGGATCTCCTCATCTCCAAAAAGACCATGTTCGCCCGCATGCGGATTGAGACCTGCCACAGCAAGGTGCGGGTGCTCCATACCGGTCTGAATCATAGCCTGATTCAAAAGATGGATAACATCCAGAACTCTCTGTTTTGTCGCACGGTTACATGCCTCCCGCAAAGAACAATGTGTCGAAACATGCATTATCTTCAATGGTCCGTAGAACATCATAGCATAGGTCTTTGTCCCGGTCAGAGTCGCAAAGATTTCCGTGTGTCCATCGTAAAGGTGTCCACCCATGTGGAGAGCTTCCTTGTTCAGAGGAGCAGTAACTACCGCTGCGATTTTCCCGCTCATGGCGTCCCGTATGCTGCGCTCAATATATCGATACGCTGCATCTCCGCATTTTGCGGACAGTTTGCCGATTTCGTATTCTGTCATCGTAAGACCACAACTGTCAATCACATTTACAGCATGTTCCACATAGTCTTCCGTCTCCTGGATCTCTACAATTTTAAGTCCCAGATTCAGCATCCCATTGTAATACTCCAGAATATCCGCCGCGCCGTACACGACATACTGATGCTCATACACCTGCTCCTGGGCAAGCGCCTTCATAATGATCTCCGGGCCCACTCCGGCCGGATCTCCCATTGTAATACCAATGATACTCATGTTATCTGCTCTTCCTTTCTTTTAAGTATCGAATAGACTCTGCAATCGCATTTTCATCCCCGATGGACCCTCCTTTTACAACCAGAGGCAATCCCGGGTAATCTCCGTCGACTGTCTCCACAAGCGCGACAATCGGCAGTACCTCTTCTACCAGTCTGGCGCCATGGGCGTGATTTTTCTCCATAAAACTGATAGCTGTATCTCCACCTGTCAAAAAAACGCCGCAGACATTCGCCTGCTTCAGGATCATTGCCGAAAGCTCACCGAGACGCTCCTGGGTATAACGCGCCACATCGCCCCGTTTCATACCAAGTTTTTTTCCGGTATCCACGGAATCCAGATAATCCTCATGCTCCCTTGCCGAAACTACAATGACGTTCTCGCCAAGCTTTAAGCCTTCTACCGCCTCGTCGGCGACCTTTGCCAGATTTCCGCCTTTTAAAAGTCCGGAAACATTCATTTCCACAATTCGTGCGCCCTGCTCTTTCGCTCTTCTAACCTGATTTCTTGACGTATCACTGATGCTGCCAACCAAAGACAGTACCGGATACTTCGGACACAGAGTATAGAAAAGAGCATTGGCCATTCCCGCTGATCCTACCCAGAGCACCTTTTTCTTCTTGCTTAGGATGAAACGTACGACCGTATCCATATCTTCATTGTTCAGAACGTCAAACGTGATCAGACCGGACCCATCGAGCTCCAGTTTTCCGCTGCGGATCTGAGCCAGCGTAAAATACTGCACCGATTCTTCCATCTCCGTCTCCAGCAGCTTTTTCAGATTGTCCTCTTTCACCAGGCAGAGTGGATCCCGCATGATCTCCGTTTCACAGATCCGTATGCCATTCATCATCAGGATCCCATCCACCACCGTCCGGTTAGAGTCCGGATTGCCCGGATTGAATACCGTCAGATCCGGCTTAAGTACTTCTCTCGCCGCCATCAGCTCTGCCCTAATATTTCCACGGATCGTAGAATCGATTTTTTTGTAATAGTGGTCATAGTGGTATGTCTCCATATCCTGATAAATCTTTTTGACCTTCTCATACGCCTCTTCTGCCGGAATATTCCTCGACTCTGAGTCAATGACATAGGATTCATTGGGATCGATCCCATCCGTGTTAAACGCAATTCTGGCCTCAATCCCGTTTTTTGACATTTGGACTCCCGCGTCGCCTGCTCCGGTAAAATCATCGGCGATCATTAAAAATTTTTCCATGATATACCGCTCCTTTATGTTCGCCGTTATTTACCGGATGCTTTCTCCGCCTTTGCTTCCTTAGGGAACTTTGGACATCCGAACTTCTTAGCCCACCAGCTCACGATAAACGGAACGAGCAGTGCTGATAATACGGTGGAAGCCGCCACCTGAACCGTGGCCGTACCTACAAATTCCGCCCATGCCGGGTCGGCCGTACCGATAACTGCCGGAACCGCCACCGCATTTCCCGCAGTCGTCGCTACTGCCCAGGCCGCATATCCCGGACGTCTGCCGATAAAATGATCGCACAGATAGATAAACCCACCGCCGATAAAGATTGTGATCAGACCAAGAACAATACCAGATACCCCACCTTTAAGAACATTCGCAAGGTCGATACCTGCTCCAAGGGAGAATCCTGTGAATGGGATAATGGCATCTCCTACCGGTCCGAAGAATTCTGTCACTTTGTTATCCAGGTTTCCAAGAATCATACCGGCAATGATCGGAACCAGCGCCGCCACAAGGCTCATAATCGGAATATCAGCAAGTCCAGAAGCGCCAAGCGCTACCAGTGTCAGGAATGGACCGTCATTGATTGCCAGAATCGGCATACATGCACAGTCAATATCGTCCCCGTATGTCTGCATCAGTGCATAATAAACACTGCCGTTACTGTTTGTGACCGCACAGATGATTGCCATACTTGAGATGCCAAGAATACCTGCAGGGCCAAAGATACGGCCAACCAGAATACCTAAAATCGCACCGATCGCAAACTTCGCCACCAGGAGCAGCCCGCCCCGCTTTAAAACCGCGGGCATCTCTTTGAGCCTCAGTTTCGTACCCATACAAAATAGCAGAATTCCAAGGGCACAGTTACCGCCTGCACTGGAAAATGTCGCTGTCGTAATTCCACCGATCTGCAGAGCATCCGGGACAAAGGTGTTGACAAGGCATCCCAAAAACAGGGGAACAACCATCATACCCGCCGGCACTCTTCTCAAAAAATTCATAATCATATGTACACCAACCTCCTGTCTCTATCTTTCATGTACTGTCTCTACATTCCATTTTTTCTTCTGTTTTTCGTTTCTCTCTTCTTTTCTCCTTTCGGGACTTCCTTTCCTGATGGCCACTTGGATGAGAAAGTCCCCACAATCCCTCCTTCTGCATTGTGAAAATGTACAATTATTTTTTCAAAACGCTGTCTTTATATTCACATTGTATATCCGATAATAGGATTTGCTAAGAATGAAAAATATTTGACTCTTACATAGATCGAAAAAACTTTCAGACAGGAACATGGGGAAAAATTTTTTAATATATTTTAGGGAGAGGTGTCCTTCCTTACAGGTATATAACTTAAAGTAAAAAAGCGGCATAAAGCCGCATAAAACAAAACCAAATTGTCAGACCTCTTCATCAGGGGACGTATCCCGGCGCATCGGAACACATCCCCGAAAACCAAAAACAATCAGTGCCCTTCTTTATAGAGTTTGAGTACAGTTCCACCAAGTCTATAATCCACAATCAGCACATCAATAAGACCACCTTTCAAAGCGGCAAGTACTGCGTGTGCCTTTTCTTCGCCAGATGCAAGTGTAACTTTTACCGGAATCTTCCGGAATTGTTCCAGGCTGATGGAAATCGTTCTTTCTTTAAGCTCGGTATCACATTCATTGCCTTCCTTGTCCAGAAACCTAAGCGCGACGTCTCCAATCACATGGTGTTCTTTGAGCATAGCAACTTCATCCGGGGAGAGATAATAGGGTTTGGCAAGGATGGAGGTGACTTTGGGGTAAAATGCGCCTATCCCGTTGATCGCAATATCCACCTTATCAAACATATCCATGACCTGAGAGATACTTTTCTCTTTTTTGAGCATCTTAACCGTCTCGGCTGAGTTCATTAGCGTATCTGTCAGCAAAATATACTTTCTGCCGGAAAAAGCTTTTGCCATACGGGATACGAGTGTCCGGACGTCCCATTCTGTCACGCAGTTGCTTAAACTTCCATGTAAAGTGACGAAAGTAGTATTCGCTTTTTGTGCTGGATTGAGATAGTTAATCATCTGATAGACTGTACTCCCCCATGTGACTCCAAGTACATCATTTTCTTTGATGACTCTTTGCAGATATCTTGCCCCCTCCAGTGCGACAAGTTTTTTTACCATCTCCGGCTCCATAGCGGAATCGTCTTCATCCTCTCCCATATCAATTACCGGACTGATAATCACTTCTTTCAGGCCAAAGGCATTGCTGATTTCCTGTCCCAGATTCAGACACTCCACATAAGGATTCCGAATCACAAATTCGATGATCTTCTCATCCCTTGCCCGTTTCAGAAGTCTGGACACTGTTGTCACCGACACGTCCAGGTCTTTTGCGATCTGGTTCTGGGACCTGTCAAGGATATAGTACTGATATGCCGCCTTTAAAACCAAAAACACGGATTGATCATATTTATCTAGTTTCATCTTTTGTCTCCTTTCTGACGACCCAACCCTTTTGTATGTTCTCTCTATTATACGTTCTCTTCTTTAATATTGCAATCATTTTCAAACATGGGAGATTTTTCCAGAAATTTATCAGATAAATTGTGTTCTTTGCTTTTAACAACACAAAATGGATTGAAAATATTTTCGCTATTGAAATTATTCTCTCATTCAGATACATTGAACTCAGAAACAGTGTACACGGTCATTTCAGTGTAAGGAGGAAAACGATAATGAAACAAAACAGAATGTTCAGCGACCTGCTGAATCCGTTATACGAGGGATGTGATCTTGAAAATTTATGTGTAGCCACTTATCTTGTGGGGGCAGAAAAAGACGAAGGAATCGTCATCAAAGCACAGAGCATCGGTATTGAGCAGACAACCGGCTCCTGGGTGGATGTGCCGGCTGAAACGGATGAGGTGCGGTCAAAATATTGCTCTAAAGTAATCGGCATCTATGAAGTTCCTGCTTATGAAAATCAGACAAACGTCAATCTTTCAGTAGGTAAGGATGATCTGCGGTTCTATGTGATCCGGATCGGTTATCCGGTAGATAATATTCGGAATAATATCCCGCTTCTCATTGCTTCTATTACAGGAAATATTATGTCCATGCCGTATCTGAAACTTCTGGACATTGACTTTCCAGAGTCTTTTGTGAAAGATTTCCAGGGGCCGAAATTCGGAATCAATGGTATCCGTGACATCCTGCACGCTTACAACCGTCCGCTTCTCAACAATATGATTAAGCCATGTACCGGCTATACTCCGGATGTAGGAGAAAAGCTCTTCTACGAAGCGTCTGCGGGCGGTGTCGACATCATAAAGGATGATGAGCTGATCGGTGGAGATCGCGTATTTAACAAAATTGAAGATCGTGTCAAAGCAAACATGGCGGCAGCAAAACGTGCGGAAGAAATCAAGGGCGAACCGACTCTTTACGCATGTAATATTACCGATGATGTGACAAAACTGAAAGAAAATGCCATGAAAGTCATCAACAACGGCGGGAACTGTATCATGGTCGATGTTCACGGTGTAGGTTACTCCGCAGTCAGAGCACTGGCAGAAGATCCGGAAATCACCGTTCCAATCCTGGGCCATTCCTGTTTCAACGGGGCGTTTACCTCATCCCCTTACCAGGGCATGAGCTCAAAGGTTGTTGCCAAACTTGCCCGTCTTGCCGGATGTGATATCTATCTGACACAGCCACCTTATGGTAAATTTGACAATACATTTGACAACTATATTATCAACCTGATTACATCCAAGGCCAAAATGTACGATATCAAACCAATGCTTCCGTTTGTAGGAGGCGGTGTAGTACCAGGCCTGGTTCCGAAATTCCTTGATGATGCCGGAATTGACGTTTTGCTCGGCGTCGGCGCAGGTATCCATGCTCATCCTATGGGACCTCAGGCAGGCGCAAAGGCTTTCCGTGCCGCAATCGACGCCTGCATGAACGACGTCTCTCTTCGTGAAAAAGCAAAAGAATGTAAAGAGCTGGAGGTATCTCTCGAAAAATGGGGACTTTACGGCGAAGACCACTCCAAAAATCTTTATGCAATCTGATTATATAAAAGGCCATAACAACCCTCTTAAGGCAAGGAGCCGGCTTTGCTGTATCATGCAGCAAAGCCGGCTTCTTTTTATAACTCATTGATATTGGACGCACTTACAATCTGTTCCCAACGATTGAAGGAGTAAATCCGGTCTTCATCCGGCCAGAAGCAGACTCTTTGCTCTTCCAGTTCCTCCAACTGCTTTTCCGGATGGGAAAGCCATGTCTCAATCCTCCTTGCGGCCGATTTCAGGCGACTTTTTACACCTCCCAGACGAATATCAATGACCTCATACCCCTGCGGCTTACATTCCGACATCCAGATCGTTTCCCGCATCTCCCACAACTCTTCCAGCACATGCAGACACTGCGGAATTCGTCTCTTGGTCCACTCACGCATCTTCTCCTGATTGTGTTGATCATAGTCAGCTTTAAGATCAAGCCCCATTTCCGCTTTCTCAGCAAGGAATACCGCCAGCCTCTGGTAATAGGTCAACAGATGCCTGGTCCGTTCCGGCTGCGGTCTCTCCAGGCTCTTCTCCAGCTTCTTCGCAAGCTCCTCATAGTGCCTGCGAATCCCCTTCCCCCGAAACTGCCCATCAAAAATACCAAGCATCGGATCCTGGTAAAGCGCCAGTTTGGAAGGATTCGCTGATTTCAGATTGTAAGGATCCTGCGGCTGTAAATTGTCAAATTCATCCAGAAGCATCAGATCCTCGCTGTCAATTCCAAACAGCTCTTTCATCCGACCTTTCAGCATTTCTTGCGTTACTTCGTTTTCGTAGGCACACTCCGCAAAATATGTCAGAGAAAGAAGGCATGTCTCCATCGGAGTTTCGGCTCCGTCATCCTGCCAGAGCGTACAGAACCAGTCCCGCACTCCTTCTTCTTTCATAACTTTTGTTCCTTCTTTTGTCGTCTTCAAAGCTCTCGCATAATTGGGAGCAATCCCGTTCCACGTCCATCCACCGCCTGCAAAATACATCTGACCGGACAACTTTTTATGGAGTTGTACCATATTTCGGTATACATCCCCAAATGCGTTATAATAATCCCAATAGACAAGTGTCAGTCCCGGGTCCGGCTTGTCCTCTTCTTTCCACTCATAATCTTTCGGCACATGATAGTACCGTCCGTCCTCAGCGGCCAGCATAAAATACATGTCGCTCCAGATCATTGGTTCAAACTCATATTTCCTGCAGATCTCACAAACTCTGTCCAGATGCCGCTTCATAATTCCGGTACGATCCTGATATCCGTTTCGGCTCAGATAGTTCCCAAGACCAAGCTGGAATGCCTCATCCATCCCGATATGGATCCGTTTTCCGGTAAATAACGTCCGCACAGAACGAATCATGGCATCCAGAAACTCATATACCTCCGGCTCTCCCACCAGAAGAATATCAGAATTGTCCCTCATCTTTTCTGTGACCGGCCACCGCAGGTACGTCCGAAGATGCGCCAGCGTCTGAATACACGGTACCATTTCGATTCCAAATTTTTCCGCATACTGTTCCATCGCATGAATTTCTTCTTTCGTATACCTGCCTCGAAGAGCCCCAAAATGCGGATACTCCGGAATTTCATAGGTATCTTCTGTATAAAGCAACAAATCGTTCATTCCCAGAAGAGCCAGGTACTCAATATAGCGTTTTACAGTCTCCATTTTAAGCACGCCGTTCCGGGAACAGTCAAACATGACCCCCAGACGGTCTGTATATGCGGTCTGCGAACAGGAGAAGTCCCCTTTCCGCCCAAGTACGATACCGAGCGCCCGGTAATACTGAACTTCCTCGTGATAACAAATCTTTACGTTATTGCCGTATTTTAAGATCTGGATACCCGGAGTTTCTGAATATTCCGGATAAATCACGATTTCCGTTTCCGGCAAATTCTCAAAGTGTCTTAGCAGAATCTCCGAGGTTTCCTGCAATTTTGTATCCTTTACGATCAGTTTCATGTAATCCTCCTGTTATCCTTTCACTCCTCCAAGAGCAATTCCCTGTACGAACTGCTTCTGGAGGAAAATGTACAAAATAAACGGAAAAATAAATGTAATCAGTGATCCCGCCATGATCAGTCCGTAATTTACCGAATACTGGGTCTTCAATACGGAAAGTGCGACAGTCAATGTATATTTCTCCGTCTCTGTGGCCGCAATCAAAGGCCACAGAAAATCGTTCCATGCAGAAATAAAGGTGAACACAATCAATGTTATGACAACCGGTTTCAACAGCGGCATCACAATCTGAATGAAAATCCGGTATTCCGGACAGCCATCCACCTGCGCCGATTCAATCAGCTCGTCCGGGATGCCATTCATAAACTGCTTTACCAAAAATACTGAAAATGCCCCGATCATCGTGATAACAAGTGCGGTTCTCGTATTGAGAAGTCCCACGTTTTTCATAATGACAAACAGCGGAATCATCGTAACCTGCCCTGGAATCATCAACGAGATCATATAAATCTGGAAAATGAATTTCCGGCCTGGAAAAAGCTTTTTCTCAAATCCATATGCCGCCATACAGGATATTACCACATTCAGCGCACAGGAAGCAATGACTACAACCACGCTGTTTATAAATGCCTGTAAAAATCCACTGTTCTTAAAAATGTAGGCAAAGTTTTCCAGATTGGTAAAGTCCACCTCGTTTAGATGGAGCTTTAACGTCCTTGATTCCGTGAAGGACATTAAAAACATATAGATAAATGGGAACACCGCAATGACTGTAATCAGGATGGTACAAAACAGCCCAAAAATTCCAAGCGGCGTCCAGTGCTCGATTTTTTTTCCTTTACTTTTCTTCATGTGCCTGTCACCTCGCTGTCTCTTCTTTTTCTTTAAAGAATACATTTTCCACCACATTGATAATCAAAATAATGATCAGGAGCAGAATTGCCATTGCACAGGCATAACCCATACGATACTCTTTAAAGGCCGCATTGTAAATTCCCATTACGAGTGTTACTGTAGAACGCCCCGGTCCTCCGTTCGTCATTGTGTACGACAGATCAAACACCTGGAAGGACCAGATAATGCCCAACGTGATGACCAGATAATTGATCGGCTTGAGCATCGGCATTGTAATCTTAAAAAACTGTTGAATCGATGTCGCCCCATCTACACGGGCTGCCTCGTAAAGCTCCGGGGACAGCCCCATAATTCCCGCATAATAAATGACAAGAAAATACCCTACATTCTTCCAGATCGCCACAACACACACGCAGATTAACGCCGTCTTGGAACTTCCGAGCCAGTTCAGCCCATCAATCCCAAAAATGCCAAGAATGGAATTGACGATCCCTCCATCAGTTCCGAAAATGGTTCTCCAGATCGCACCTGCCGTAACCGACGATGCAATAACCGGAATAAACATAGCGCTTCTTAAAAAGTTTCCGACAATATTCTGCATCCGGTCTGCCAGAAACGCCGCGAAAACCAGAGCTAAAAATGTCTGGATCGGCACGGTCACAATTACATATACAAAGGTATTCTTCAGTGCGTCAATGATATACTTGTCAGAAAAGATTTTACTATAATTATCTACTCCGACAAAATCCGCTTTTGTCATAATATCGTAATCCGTAAAACTAAAATACGTTGACATAAAAATCGGGAGCAGACAAAAGCACACCATAAAAAAAAGACTTGGAAGAATATAGATGTATCCCTGAACCATTTCCCTTCTTCTTCTTTTCAAATGTCTCACCTCAATTATTCTATACGGACCGGCAGGAATACTCCCACCGGCCCATATTACATACTATATTATGTTGTTGCTTTATTCTGAAGCCAGATTTTCGTTATAGTAATCCTGGGCATTTTTCAGAACTTCCTCCGGTTTCATCTCTCCCATCATCATGGACTGAAGATTTTCATTGACTTTTGTCAACAGAGAAACCGCACTGTTAAATGGTGTAAGGGTCTTGAAGTTGTCATTCTCCGTAGTATACAATTCCTTAAACCGCTCGTCACCAGAGTACTCCTCGTCCTTTGTGATCGGAGGCTGTTCTGTGATCTGCTTGTGGAACTCAGACATCACGTCTGCACTTGACAAATGTTTAATTGCTTTCATTGCCAGGTCTTTATCCTCACACTTGTCAAACAAAACAAGGGAATCGGCAGCAAAAAATGTCTTCGCCTCCCCGTCCGGACCCGCAAGCGCTGTTGTCCAATCCCAGTCCACACCTTCCAGATTCAGACAGTTGCTTGTCGCAAGGATCATAAATCCTGTCTTTCCTGCTTCAAAGTCGATACGTGCGTCATCATTGGAAGTTGCTGACTCGTCAATAAAGTTATGTGTAAACCGAAGGTCGTATAGAAATTGCATTGCCTCCCGGCCTTCTTCCGTATCAATATTGACATTACCGTCCTCGTCCAGCAGTTCTCCACCGGCACTCCAGAAGAATGGAAGGAAGTTTTCATCTACATTTCCCCAAGCTCCACCAAGGGCCATATCAAAAGGCTTCACATCCGGACTTGTCTTCTGGATAGCCTGACACGCACTGACAAGCTCGTCCCATGTTGTCGGCATCTGGGTCACCCCTGCTTTTCCCAGGATCGCTTTGTTTCCGATCAAAATCCGCGCATTACCGGCAATAAATGGAAGCGCATATTGTTTGCCATCGATTGTTCCGTAGTCATAATAGATATAGTTGTCCTTTTCCTCATCATTAAAATAGGAGCCCATATCCGCAAGAAGATCTTTTGCAATATAATCCCCCATCATTTCCATAGACATATAGCCGATGTCCGGACCATTTCCGGATGTTACTCCAGACAGATATTTCTCCTCGTAATTGGACCAAGGAAGAATCTGAACATCAAAGTTACAATTTTCTTCTTTCTCCAGTGGTTCCAGTTGCTCCTCCCAGAATTCCTGATCTGATACTTCCGCATCCGTCCCTGCATAGGCCGGAAACCAGATTGAAATCGTCTTTTTTCCGCTATCCGAAGAAGATTCAGAGCTTCCACATCCTGCGAGCAGACCTGCGCACATTGCTGTCGCAACACATACCGCGCCTAATTTTTTCCATCGTTTTCTCATATAGCCTCCCTACCTTACTTGTTTCTTTTTCTTGTCTCAACTTCTGGCCAGATAACTATATTTTACCCCCCCCCCCGTATGTTTTTGTCAAGTTAGAGTAGAGAATTTGCATAATTATTTCTATTTTTATCAATTATTACCATGCATATTGCCAAAGGAACACCCGTATGGCTTTCATCGAAAAAAAAATTCCGCATTTCAGGGATAACCTGTCCTGCGGAATCTTTTTTTGTTTGCTTACATATTGTCCCTCTCTTTTGAAAAGATCTGCGATATAGGAAACAGACTGTTTCCTATATCCTATGCACTAACCGAAGAACACGGTTATGAAGTGATACGGAAGAGCTATTGGGGCTACTGCTCCATGGGGTCTCACCCTTTCGGGCAAGGGTCTGGGTTTTCTCAATGTAAGGACTAAAAGATAGTAAAGCCTTTTGGGCTTTCTGAATTACATTTTAAGGTTATGGAGCAGTAACCTCAATAACTCTCCCGATGTTCCCTCAATCTTTTCAACTTGTAAACAAATCAGTCCATATTCAGTTTTTCTTCCTGTTAGATGTAAATTCCATTTGTGTATGAACTACTTACATCTGAGTTTGCGTAATGAACGCATTTAACTCGGTAATAATAGCCTTTTGGAACGGTCAGCGTCTTGTAAGATGTGACTGCAATGGCATTGTTTTTAGTGGAGGTCCAAGAAGTATAATGTTCCCAAGCTCCATTTACCTTCCTTTCTACATTCACATTAATACTTACTTCTGATACTACTTTTTGTGCTGTAGTATTTCCGCCAGCCGTAATTTTTCCATCACCAGGTTTACTGATTTTGGAAAATCCACTTTGGAGGTATACCCCTCTCGGCTGAATTGTGATATATCCGGTTTCAGCATCGTTTCCCTCTGCTGCATTGGCCCCTTGTCCGGATACACCGAATACCAATAGTACGGCTACCATCATTGCCGTCACTTTTGATAAAAAAGTTTTTCTTTTCATAGTTTTTTACTCCTCTATTATATAGACGCACGAGCCGACAAAATCTTTCGCTTTTTTTCAAAAAAAATGAAGATTTTCCAAAATTTTTTCAAATTCGTCTTTCTCAATAATACCAGTTAGTATATAAGTAATATCTTTGTACTGAAATTCTGCTGAGAATTCCTGTTGCCCTGATGCTTCTATTAAGTATTCTGTAATCTGGATTTCTGTATTTTCTACTTTTTTACTATATTCATCAATAATCGTATCCTCTATATCATAGCCAAAAGAAAAATCTTGATATGCCGGAGTTGATGTATAAGTAAACACATTATCTCCATATTGATAATAAAGTATTGTTGTTAAAAACTCTGGTTCTAAAACATAGTCCACCATTTTCATCTTCTGTGGTTTATAATCTAATCGAACGGGATCATATCCAAATTCTTCATTTATCTGATCAAATATCTTTTCTTCGCTATCCTCTTCCGATTGACTATGATCTTTATCTTTTTCAGAATCGATTTGTGTCATTACCCTGTCTCCAACCATTTGATCAAAAAGTCTCTGGACATACCCTTTATCGCCGAAACTTGTAATTCCAAGTCCCAATACCGCAACAAGTGCCGCGACCAGAGCAACCATCGCCTTTTTCCGGCGTTTGCCAACATGGACTTTTCTTGTTGTTTTCCCTGTTTCGGCCTGGTTACTGTGCCTGCGTTCTTCTGCTCCTGCAGCAAGCTCCAGGGATTCCGGGACCAGCTCTTCGGATATCTCCTCTTTCTCTTTTTCTTCCCGACGTAGTTGGAATTCTCTTCCAAGGCGTAATGCTTCCTTGTCTGCCTCGGACAGATTATCGTAGGCCTCTTTTTGCCTACGGATCTCTTCGGCCCTTCTCCAAATCGTACTTTTCATCTCCGGGGAAGGAACGCCCTCAGACAATTTCGGCTCCTGCTCCATCTCCCTTTTAATTTGCTCTGCTTCCTTCTCCAGCTCGTCCTGCACAAGCTTCTTAATCATATCATTCTCTGTTTTCATTTCTTCCCCCTTTTTTCGTGTTTTCTTCCCTCCGACTTGACCTTTATTTCAATTCTGTTTAATATAAATAATTATAAAGCATTTTCGGAGGCACACTATGAAACGTATTATTTTAACCGGCGGCGGTACGGCAGGTCATGTCACGCCAAATATTGCTTTACTGCCCCGCCTGAAAGAACTACAATATGATATTCATTATATTGGCTCTTATAATGGAATTGAAAAGGATCTGATCGAACCTTTCCATATCCCATACCACGGAATTTCTTCTGGCAAGCTGCGCCGCTATTTTAGTATGAAAAATTTCACAGATCCTTTCCGTGTATTAAAAGGTTTCCATGAGGCAAATCAGTTGATTAAGGCTTTAAAGCCTGATGTGATCTTTTCTAAGGGAGGTTTTGTCAGCGTTCCTGTGGTCATGGCCGGAAAACGGAATCACGTCCCAACAATCATTCACGAGTCCGACATCACACCGGGACTTGCGAACAAGCTCTCTATGCCATCAGCCACGAAAATCTGCTGCAATTTCCCGGAAACTTTGAAAAATCTTCCGGCTGACAAAGCGGTTCTCACAGGTTCTCCAATCCGCCAGGAGCTTTTGACCGGCGACCGGGAAATGGCAAAGAAGTTCTGCCATTTTACTTCCGATAAGCCCGTCATCCTTGTGATTGGCGGAAGTCTTGGGGCTGCTGCGGTCAATCAGGCTGTGCGGAATATTCTTCCGGAACTTTTGGAAAGTTTTCAGATCATCCATCTCTGTGGAAAAGGGAAACTTGACGAGTCTCTGATTAATATCGAGGGCTACGCCCAGTTTGAATATATCCAAAAAGAGCTAAAAGATCTGTTTGCACTGTCCGACATCGTAATTTCCCGTGCCGGAGCCAATGCAATTTGCGAACTTCTGGCGCTCCGCAAGCCAAATATTCTGATTCCACTTCCGGCAAGTGCAAGCCGGGGGGATCAGATCCTCAATGCACGCTCTTTTGAACGCCAGGGGTTCAGCATCGTCCTGGAAGAAGAGTCTATCACTAATGAGACACTTCTTGATGGCATCCACCGCCTGTATAAGAATCGGGATACATATAAAAAAGCAATGTCCGATTCCGGTATGCAGAATTCCATCGGGACCATTATCAACTTGATCGTCCAGGCTTCACAGAAATAATGTTCCTTTAAAACTCTTAAATTAAAAAATAGGTGTCAAATTGGCACCTGTTTTTTTATATTATTTCATTTCTCTGTAATCTGCCTCATATTTTGTTTTTATCCACTTTTTTGCTCTGAACAGCATCGACTGGAATGCTTCCAGGCGAATTCCCATCTCCTCCGCAATCTGTTTCTGCGGAATTTCCAGTGCGTAAGCACGAACCACCGCATCATACCACTTGGAATTATGGCGGTACAGCTCTTCCAGCATGGTATTGGTAAACTCAATGTCTTTTCTTCGATGTTCCTGCATGAAAATCAATTCATCTGAACCAGGTGTTTCTTTTTCCAGACGTCCCGCCAGTTCGACATCACACATCGGTGTCTCCAATTTTGCCTTTCTCTTTCTGCTGTACACAAGTCTGCGGGCGGTGGTCAGCAACCACGCCTCTATGGCATCTTTATTCTGAATAGTTTCATAACTGATAAGTAATTGTATGAATGTAAGTTGGGTAATCTCCTCAGCATCCGTCTGATTTCCAGAGTAATACAGTGCCGTCCTCCAGACGGGATTCACATATTTGTCGTAGATATCATTAAATACTATTTCATCCATATGAGTTTTACATGCCCTTATCTTCTTGTTATTCTTTTTGCATTACTCTTCCCTGATCTTTGCTAAAATCTCTTCCTTCTGAGCATTATCAAGCTGTCCCATCTTCCAGCCAAGTCCCACCTTGTCGCCTTTGTATCTTGGAATCAAGTGCATATGGAAATGAAATACGGTCTGCCCCGCTGTCTCTTTGTTATTCTGTACGATGTTATACCCGTCGCATCCGAGAATCGGTGTGAGCTTCTTCACCATCTTCTTCGCAAGCACGAGTGTCTTTGCCGCAACTTCGTCGTCCAGCTCATACAGATCTGCATAGTGTTCTTTCGGCAGGATGAGTGCATGTCCCTTTGACGCAGGGCTTGCATCCAGAATTACACGAAAATCTTCATCCTCATAAAGCGTTGCGGTCGGGATCTCTCCGTTTGCAAGTTTGCAGAAAATACAATTATCGTCTCTCATCTCTTGAACTCCTTTACATTGATATTTGAATATTTAAGCCACCGGTGCTAAACTAGAAATCATCATCCGTTTAGAAAGGTGGGATATTCCTATGTCTCTTACATCCGATGAGATGCAGCGCCTTCAATCCTATGTCAGGCAAAATGCCGAAGCGTCTGCACTGTTTGAAAAACTGCTCCTGTCCTACGAAATGGAGCGGCATAAAATCTGCCACGAAATCCGAAATCCGCTGACTCTGCTTTCCAGTACCATTCAGCTCATAGAATCCCAGCACCCTGAGATCTGCTCTTTTGACTACTGGAATTCTTTGCGCGAAGATCTGGACTACATGATGGAACTTTTGCAGGAATTTTCGCTTTACAATAACAGCAATGACCTGCGGCCGGAAACCTTTTCTTTCCGTAATTTTATGGAAAGACTAGTCCTCTCTTTTGCTGCGTCCTGTACCGCCTCTGACATAGAGTTTACTTCCCGGCTCCAGGAAAATCTCCCCGTCATCACTGGAGATCCTGTGAAACTCCGGCAGGCCATACTGAATCTTCTGAAAAATGCCAGAGAATCCATCCATGGTCCCGGTTCCGTCCGCCTTGACGTATGGTCCAAATGCGATGAGCTTCACATCCGAATCGAAGACACCGGCTGCGGCATCACCAAAGGACAGATGGAAGAAATTTTCACACCATTTGTCACAACCAAATCTTCCGGAACAGGGCTTGGACTTCCTGTTGTGCAAAATATTATCCATGCCCATCACGGAACGGTCTCTGTAACCTCCATACCCAATCACGGAACTACTTTTGAAGTCCTGCTTCCGGTACATTGGGAGTCGCCTGATCATCCCCTGTAAAGGGTGGAGATACGGGACACGGCAACCGCCGGTGTCCCGTATTGAAAGTGTCTAAACCCTATATCCAAGCTATCTTTTCTCATCAGGTTTCTTCTTTTTCTACGTTTTTAGTCTATCGCAACAAGGCAACTCTTTCAATACTTTTTTCTGTATTCCACATTCCGTTGCCCGTTCATCAGTTTCTCTTTTGTTCCCTTAAAACCATGACTAAACAGATTTTTTATCAGTCCCCATCCACCGACTTTTTCCCTTATCACATCCCCGATCGGCCGATCCTCCAGTCCCCAGTCGTCGTAATGATTCTCACAAGAATCCTCCTCAGATTCTTCCTGTTCATCTTCTTCCCCATATTCATAATATTCTTCCTGGTATTCCCCCTCATCCTGATCTTCCAGATTACTACCCTCCTTCTGATGAGCCAGGATCTCCTCAATCACCTGACAGATCTGATAATTTTCCTGAATTGTCATCTTGTGGAGGGCATAGGAAATATAGATCCCGGAACGATCCTGGTAATCTGTCTCCCGCACGAAGAATTCAGCCAGCTCATGGAAACTCTCTGAAATCCCTTTTACATTAGACGGGTAATAGCAAAAATAATACCGTCCTCCCTCCATAAAAATACTTCTCGGATCCAAGAGCAACTGATTAGGACTGAGGAGATAATCCCGCATCTCCTCCATAACAGCAAGCAGATCCTCAATGATAGCAATAATCATTTCATAGGTGACAGGGCCTTTCTGTGTAAGAAATTCCAAAGAATGTTTTCCCTGTATCTCGTATTCATACCGGCTTCTTCCGTTGACGCCCCTCCCCTTTACCAGTAAAAGCCCGGGGATCTGATTGTTTGTCAGCATTTTCATCTGATAATCCGCCTGGTAAAAGCGGTCAGATTCAATAATGAAATATGATGTATTCAGATCTCTCCGGTAGCCGATTTTCAGTTTTCTGGTATCACTGCGTCCTTTTGTTTCCGGATGCTCCGGATCCGGTCCTCCGGCTCGGTAAGCGCCGCCTTTGCCGACGCTGTAATTCTCAGTTTTTTCCTCGATGCTTGTGCTAAAATCGACACATACTCCTTGTGACATCTTATCTCTACCTCTGCTTTCCGGAACAGGATCATCTTTCCGGAAATCCTTTCTCTCCATAATTGTTTGACTTCTTCTTCCGAGAAAGGGGACTCCCGTTTCTGTTTTCTTCCGGCTATCACCGCTGTCTCATATGTCGTTCCGGTCAAGATATTTTTATCATGGTAATAAAACAGTGCCATGATGATGCCATAAACGATAAACAGCAGTGCCGATGCCAGAATAGCCGCCTCCACAGTAAAGTTCCCCTTCCATTTTTTCTCTACCATACAATTCCTCCCAGATATCCGGCTGTCAGAAAAGGGAGAAACGGAATCACTTCCTTGCGCCCTTTCTTCTTCAATACGACCTTCCCCAGACTCCAGATTCCGGCCGCCAAAAAGGAAAAACTCAATGCCGATACCAGTTTCCAGATCCCCAGGTACATTCCCAGCAGGAAAATCATCCAACTGTCCGCATACCCCAATGCCTCCTTCGTACACCTGCTCACAATGAGAAACCCAATACCTACAAACGCTCCCCAGATGTAGACCCAAGTGCCTTCCCCGATTCCAGCTATCCTTGCCGCTGCTGTCAGGGCGCCCCCCAGAAGCAGGAGCCACCGGGGCACGGCTCGGATCCGGATATCGTAGACTGAACATACCGCCTGAAACAAGAAAAAGATTGTATTCCAAATCTTTATTTCCCACACTTCGAACACGCTCCTTTCCCTGCTGTCTCCGAAATCGGAACTGCATAGATCTTTCGCTTCAGTCCGCCGCAGGACATGGACATATGATATTTGCTTCCGTAATTGGTAATGTAGACTCCCATGCCGCTCACTTTCTTTCCGCAAAGCTCACAGGGATAATACTTACTGCCCGACTCATTCCTCAGATCTTCCAGGCCGGAAACCGGAACCATATGGATTGACAGATCCAAATACGTACAGTGATAATCCTTGTGGTACACTGTCCCGGTTTCAGTCACATAGACGATGGTCTGTTCCGCTGATATCGGTATAGAAGATTCATAACCGCACCACCCTTTTACCCGCATCGTTTCTTCCTTCTCCACCTGAAATCTGCCAAATACTGGGATGGGAATTTCCATCTTGTACGATATGTTCAGATACAGGATCTGATTCAAAAGATCCACATAGGAGTTCCCGCAGTCAATACCGGAAGCTCCTCCCAGAATAAGACTTCTGTCCAGCCGTTCTATTCCGATTTCCTCCTGAATATCGGATTGCAGCTTTCCAGTATTTACAAACGGACTCAGATATGCATCTTTTGCATACATCTTTCCGGCATACTGCATCCCTGCCCGAATATTGGTCTGTACTGCCATGATCTCAAACAGATACAAAAAGGCCAGCATCGCAAAGAGAAACATAGGGATCACAAAGGCCGCCTCCACTGTCATACTGCCACTTAGAAAGGAGGTAAAGACAGGCGCCTTTAAGGTACACTGCTGTTTTCGTAGGGAAAGCTGCTTCCATCTATGAAGCGAATCAGAATTTGTCTCCTTTCTATATGATATTTCTCGATCTGAAATTTCGTTGATTTTGGTTTGTAATTGGATTAAATCACCTGAGTTGTCACAAAAAGGCACCTTGCTTTACCTCCTTTCTGCTGTTACTTTTTGATTTGAATTATTGATATGCATAATACGTTGAAAACTGATATGTAATCCCTCTTCTGAGCTGACAGATACTTTGAATCCGCATCCGGGTAATGCAGGCATCCGCCTGAAAAAACGGACAGTTCAGACGCATTTTTAGATTCCACTCGATCAGATCAAGCATCCGCATCCTCAATGTCTCTTTGGTTTCCAGTAAGGAGAGCATCTTCAGATAATCTTCATAGGAAAGGCCGCTTTCTCCCGCACTGCTGCTGCCGGAATCCTGCGTCGTTCCTAGCTTCAGCAGTCCGGACAGACTCAGCTTCCAAGTCTCCTTCGTCTTGACTGACGGAACTTTTCCGCCCGCAGTCAGTACCCGCAGATCCATAATACTCTCCCCATAAGCCCAAGCCATCAAGACACCCTGGGCGACCACCTCTGTAAGTCCTGGGTTTCCAAGCAGGGCGCTGACAATTCCAGCCAGCACTTTGGCCTCTGCCTTTTTTGTTTCATCTGTCTGAAGGTAAAGGAAGTTCGGAGCCATCCGAAATCTACGAATCTTATTGAGGACGATCTGCAGATTCTCCATGTCATTTTGTTTTCCTCCGATCAGATACTCCTGTTCATACTCCAGCGGACGGTCATCTTCCGCTTTCGTATAACTTTTAAAATGGTCTGGGATATAAGCAATCATATACAGCTTTTCACTTGCATTTGCCTCCACTGACGGCAGATTCCCCTTTCCTTCCTGTCTCGTCCGTCCGGATACCCCCGCCATTCCTTCCACACTTTTCTGGGAAATAACACGATCCCGTGGAAGTACTATTTCCGCCAGCACCCTATGCTTCAACTTTTGCAACACTTCCAGCGGATTTTCTATCTCCCCTTCGCTTCCCTCTCCAGACTCCTCCAAAGAGCCCCCGGATGCCAGCACTTCATCCATCTTCTTTTCATTTTCCTCTTCCCGCTTCTGGAAATCAATCGCTTTTTCTTCCTGTTGTTTTGCCTCATCCTCTCTTCCGATCAGATCCTGAATCATATCAATTCCATATAGGTTCTCCAGATAGCGGCAGACCTGATCCGCAAATTCCTGCCCCTCATTATCACTGAGGAAGCGGATTGCCTCGATCTGGTTCTCCCCCGCGATTGCCCCGAATACCGTCATCCGATCCAACACCCGGTCTTCGGTATAAGATCCGGTCTCATAGGAGCCATCGAGGCCAAATATATCATACTCCTCCAGAAGTTCCTTCTGATACTCCGCAAATACCGACTCTACTGAACGCTCCACATCAGCCCGCCGGATACTTTTGGACGTCTGAAGGGAAGCGCTCTCCAGTATGGCTGCGGCAAACGTCATCAAAATGAGAATCATAAGACTTGTCATCACAGTCATCTGGGCCTGCCAGGTTTCTACCCCGTCTGGGAAGCTTCTACTATATTTTTCCACTTTCACTTGTAATCTTACTGAAAATTGTCTGGACGAGCTCTGTGAGCTGTGCCTTAAAAATGATGACCAGCCCGATCAATACAACGAGAATCAAAATAATCTCCACCACACCAATTCCACTTTCGTCTTTCAGACATTCCTTTATCCGGTTCCAAATTCGTTTCATATTTACCCTCAACCAAAACATATTTCATCCTCCTCTTCTTCCCTGACGTTCTCTTTCTCCTGCGAAAGTTATCGTCAATATTTCCCTGTTTTCTCTTTCATCCTGCCGTCAGATTCCCGTGCTCCAGAAAGCTGGGACAATAACGATCACCAGTACTACCGCCAGCATCATAATCATGGGTACCAGAAGCTTTGTTCCAGTCTCTTCTCCTTTCCTCTTTGCTCTTGCCTTTCTATCCTCAAAAGCATGAATAGCCTCCAGACTTAGAAGCTCTGTAATTCCCCGTGTCCCCTTTCTCTGATTCTGGGACAGCAGAAGCCCCAGGCGCATATATTCCTGTGTCTGGCACCTTTTCCCGAAATTCTCATAGCTCTCTCCTTCGGGTACCCCGCCCTGCATTTCAAAACAGGTCCTTACCATCTCCTCGTAAGCCGGACGCTTTCCACACCGGTCTTTTCTTTCCTGATAGTTGTCCACAATCTTATACCATGCGCTTTTGACAGTCATTCCCGCTCCTATCAACAAGGAGAACTGCTCCAAAATCTCTGGGTAATCCTGCAAAAGCCGGTTTTTCCGAATCTTTATGGCTTCACTTGCCTTCTGTCGCCCCCAGGCGGCCAAGAGGAGAAAGATCAGACCTCCCATTCCCAGCACCTGGTACCCGCTGATTGCTGTATCCCGTCCCCAAGTAACAGCATGGCCGGCGATCTCATCCGGAAGAGACAGCGCTGTCTCATCACGGCTCTTTTCGTTTTCCTCCTTCACCAGATGTTCCAGTGCTTCTATCACCTGCTCCGGGTTTTGAAGATCCGGCGGATAGAGCGTCACTGTTGTCTCCCACGTCTTCTGAGCCATCTGCTTCTGTCCATATTCAAAGCTCAGTACTGCCCGGAGATGTACTGTGACTCCCTCCTCCGGTATTCCTTCTCTTAGAGTTCCATCCAGTCCCATGTGATCATAATTGTCCAGTGTCCATTGGATCGAGACCGGATAGCCCGGAATGGATGTGATAAGATCCAGATCCATCGTCACATAGCTCCTTTTTTCATTGCTACCTAATATCTTTGCTTCCAGCTCTTCGGACACTTCCTTCAGGATCGCCGTGGCCTCCTCTTCTATGTAACCTTGCTCGTCCACCCTGATCTGGACAGGAACTCTCTCACAAATACCGTCTACCGTGGCAAGTACTGTCTCGTTCCTGCTCCCGCCTCCTTTTTCGTCCCGGCCAAGCTTGCCGTCTTTCACCGGACGTTCCTGTCCCGTCCAGATAAACACCGCCACGCTGAGGGTATTGACAAAGAAGAAAAAACAGATACCTTTCCGGATTTTGCGCCGCTTTTCCCAGCTTTTTGTCCTCTTCTTTCCTGTCTTTATAAATAGAATCAATAGAATCAAATAGGCGGCTCCTGTCACCGCAATCGCTTTTATATCCATTTCTTTTTTACACCTCAATCCTTGTCATTTGAAACCCACCCCAGAAAGCTGCCAAATACAAAAGGAGACATCCTGTCATCACCGCTCTGCCCGCTATCCCCTGATAGAGCACCTCCATAAACTCTGGAAAACTTACCAACATATAGGCAATCATACCAAATGGGACCACCGCCATCACAAGAAACTCCATCTTCTTCGCCGCAATAACCGTCTCAATCTCCTTACTGAGCTCCTCCTTCTCCTGGATCTGAGACATTGTCTTTCGAATCACTTTTGCCATGTTTCCGCCGCTTTTCTTTACTGCTGCGATCACTGTAACAAAATTTCTGACATCTTCCTGGTCAACCCTCCATGAAAACTCCTCAAGAATCCGCTCCATGCTAAGATTCATCTTCATCTGACGGATCATATACATCCATTCCCGGACTATCCGATCCTGTTCCCGATACATGATCCGCATTTCTTTCTCTGCTTCCAGCATAGCATTTTCCAGAGAATAACCAGCATTTAGGGCGGCTGACACCGACTGCAGCGTGTCCAGAAACTGCCTTGTAAACTCCCGCTCTTTCTTTCGCAAGATCTCCTTTTCCCACACATACAGGAACATTCCGCCTACCGGGAGTAACAAAATCAGTGAAATGGCGATGGAACGATAAAATAAAAGTGCTGTCAGCCCTGCCGCGCCGGCTGCCTCGATACCTCCCAAAAAATACTCTCCCTTTCTAATATCCTGCCACCAACAGTTTTTCCTTTTTCTGCAGCTCTTCTTTTTTAACAAGACTTCCTCTCACCTTTCCGTGGCTGCTGCCTTTTTCCTGAAATTCATACAGCGTATTCATTTGGATTTCTCCCTTCTCGTATCCGGTAATCTCAATGATCTCCAGCACTTTGCGGGTTTTATCCCTCATTCTTCCAAGATGGATGATGATATCAATTCCGGAAGCGATCTGCCTTTGAACCGCCTCGATCGGAATCTCCATTCCCATAAGCACCATCGTCTCCAGACGCCCGATCATATCTTTCGGACTGTTGCCATGACCGGTGCTTAATGACCCGTCATGCCCGGTATTCATGGCCTGAAGCATATCGATAGTCTCCGCACTTCTCACTTCTCCGACAATATATGCGGAGTAAAAACAACCCTTTAAACACTGTCAACACCGATGAAGCTAAACAGAATATCTCTAAGGCGTCAACACTGTAAACACCGTAAAGCCCTAGAGATATCAATGGTTTTATCGGCTTTTTTCATTTGCACAAAAAACCTCTAACCATACATGTAGTTCTGAAGTAAAATACTTATAAATGAACGAAAAGGACTATAAACACATGAAACACAAATAAACAACCAAAATACTTACTTCTTCTGTTTCTGAACGTTCTACTAGACTTGTAACAAAAACAAAGAAGATTATAGATAAAATGGTAAGCGAAGGAATACCTCTTACTGCTGATAAAATTGCTCTATACGCTGGTTGCTCTAAATCATTCGTCTACAAAAACAAGGAAATTAGAGCCTATATCGAAAAAACAGGAAAAAAGCCTACTGTCGGGAAAAAGGTCTATTCTTCCCTTGATAACGCAAATAAACGTATCAGAGAATTAGAAAATCAAAATATGAACCTTATCCTAGAAAATGCAAGGTTATACAACGAATTGGCCCTTGTGCTTAATAAGTATTCCAACTTGATTGAACTTAATATAAAACACAAAGAAGAAACTATCAGAAGGATTAACGAAAATGTCAAAAACAAAACAGATAGTAAATTATCAGAAGAATAGAAGACTAGATACTTATGATAAAGTCTACACCGCTCTTTATGATATGGTTATAGCTGATGAGAAAATTAATTTCTATACAGTTGCTGAACGTGCAGGAGTAAGCAGAGCTTATCTCTACCAACATGAAGATTTTTCTTTCTTTATTAAAACCTGTGCCTTGACAGCAAAACAAGGCCACTCTCCTGCTTCCTTAAAAGAAAATTGCGAAAAAGCAAGACAGAGGCTTAAAGCTGTGTATGATCGATATGATGTTGTTGAACAGGAATTGAATGAGTTGTTAGAGAAATATAAGAATGAAGAATAAGGCTGCAGAATTTTTCTCTAAATCAGCTCCTAAAAACATAAAAAACACTTCATAAAGCTTGTAAACCTGCAGCCTAAAACTTGGAATTACCTGCATCAGAAAAATTTCAAAAATACATATAACATATGTATGAATTTTAAAGATTTTACTGCAGAACCTGTTCCAAATAACAATTGTCTGTTTTGTAATTTTCCTAAATCACCTGATGCTTATAGGTGATTTTGATTTTTTCTGTATGAGTATATGTGTTATTCTTTAAATCAATAAAAAGAAGAGCCAGAAATTTCTTTCCAGCCCTTCAATTCTTATTTATCACTTGCTACTATTAATTTTTGTTCATCCAATAATATGTTCTTAATATTGAATCCCAACAAAGAACAAATTGCCTGCCTGTCTTTATTATCAAATTGGTAATTGCTCAAGTATCTGTAGATATTATTCTTAAAGATATTCTGCGAAACTTCCTCTAAACAATTTTTACCAGAGTACAAATCCCTTATATCGGAAACAGGAAGATGAGTAGAAGCTATCCGTATTAAATATTCTACCCTTGTCATCTTGACTAAATCTGTCTGATTCTTCAAGCAATAGTCATTAATATTTTCCTTGATATCTTCTGATTCTAACCCAAACGAAAGTGCCGTAACGTTCGCACTTACGAACTGAAGCCATATTTCCGAAATTAGCATTTTTACAACTTGAATAAAATCACTTTTTGCTTGAATGGTTTCTTCATCACCATCTTTGATTTTCTCTTCCAGCATATCAATTAATTTATCAACTGTATATGTGGAATAATTACAAAATGAACCTAATACTTTTGTTACTGATTTAAACATCACATCAATAATAAATTCTCTTTGTGGATTTTCCATTCCTCCAGAGTAGTTCTTCAGAATATTTCCCACATAATCAACCAATCTACCAACTTTAAGAACCTCTTGATTTGTCTGTTTCATTTCTTCATGAATACCTGAAGAGTTGTTTTCTTCGGACTCTTCGTTCAAATCTGTAGGTTCTTCCCTCTTGCCATCTGCCTCTTCTTGCTCCTGAAGTTTTCGGCTTCTGAGCAGAGGAATTTGATCATTCTCTGGTACTGTATAAATTCGCTCTATTTTTTTTTCAATATTGCCTCCCCATTCAGCGATTAAAGCTCTAACATTTTCATATTTGAAATCTTTGAACTCTGTTAAAAGGCTATCTGACATCTTTGAAACAATTGGTAATATATCATATTCTATGCTAAGATTATAAGCCAAGAACAATGCTATATTATAATTCAGATCATTATCAATATTGTCAAAGACCTCTTTTATAACTTCAGTTCTTTTTTCTGGATTCATCTTTTTGGCTATATAACTTCCAGCAAAATAAAAATACATATAGCTATATTTAAACCTATAGGTATCGCCTTTGTTTTCCAGAAATCCAAAACGAACCATTCTTTCAATAAGTTTTGAAATATCTATTCTCATTCCAGAATGCTTTTCTTTATACTCTAAAATTATTGAATAGATATAGGAATCTTGAACATAGCCATATATCTTGTCTTTAAACATTTTATACGCAATATTCTGGAGCAATGTTTTATACATTTCTATAGTCTTTGTTGTTTTTTCACCAATAGCATTTAATTTCTCCAAAATATGTTTTTCATAAATAAAGGAATAACGGCTATAATCAATTTGCGCTTCTCCATCCTGACCAAGATAAGACAGAACTAACAGCAAATCTATAGGGGTTTTATTAAAGAAATTGCCTTTCATTACTGTCTGGACTTGAGCATATTTCTCTCTTCTTTTAGCATCAAACGCTGGCGTATCCTCTTCAAGATCTTCATTTTCCAGCAGAAGCCATTTATTAATAATTCTTTCTCTATAAGAACCTCTCGCTGGATGAATAAATAGTATATGAAATTTTTCTTCAATAAAGTCATTTGTTTCCACATAACTCAACGGATTGATCAAATCCAGTTTTGGATTTCTTGATAAAATGACTCCTCCAAATTTATCCGTTAAATATTTAAGAAATTTCTTAGAGCTTTTATCACCTAATAAAATTTCTTCAAAATTATCAATAATGCAGATTCTGTCTTCTGGTGCTTTCTGCATTATTTCATCTGCGGAAATATTTATGTATGTCTCTCCATACTGTTTTGCAATAATTTTGTTGAGGATTTCACCATCAGCAGAGTTAATTTTTGTTATATCCAAAAATACAGGAAACTTTTTCTGCTTAAAATAGGTTTCAAAAATTTGTTTCAGTAATGCAGTCTTTCCATATTCCTTTTCCCCTCTGATAGAAATATATGGACTCTCCTTCATATATGTCAAAAGGTCGTCCATGCTTCTAAAAAATTTCGTTACTTTATTTCTTTCTTCTTTTAGTGTCGGGAAACCAAACACATCTGACAATTTTAATTCTCTCTTACTATTTTTATTGAAGATGTCTATGTCCAAATCTTCTAAATATTTCCAAACATCCTCTTTTAATTCTATGCCAGACTCAACATATTTATTCCGATCAAAAAGACGATATCCCGTATCAATTATCCGTTTATAAAGAGTTCCATCCCATTCATAAGTGAAAAAGCACTCCTGAGTCCCTCCTGCATTTGTATTTAACTTGAGAATGTTAAATCCACTCTGATTTGGAGAGTATTTATCATAAAGCTGATTTCCCTTAATAAAGTGATTTACTGTCTTGTCATAATTTTCTTTCAGTGTATATTCTACGGAATGGTCATGCCCTACTAAAATAATATCAGAATATTGCTTGTGATATTTATTCCATACTTCTTTATCATCCCAATCAAGCCATTCAGCATCATGGTGCATCATTGTGATGACAATATCACCTGGTTCTTTCTCCAAAAAATCTGTCACCATTGACATTTTTCCAGTAGTTATTTTCATCTTGCCTTTTTCTTCATGTTTCTTAGAACACCAACTTGTGTTGATACAATGAAATTTCAGATGAACTCCATACGAATCAAAATTCAATTCATTAACTGTAAGAATCTTATCATCATCACAGAACATTGCTCCATGCTTTTTATCCCACTCTTCTCCAAACGCATAGAAATTCTTCTGAATAGCTGTACATGCTTTCAATACTGATGGCTTACTTATATCCAATGCTGGAGATATAAGCAACGGTTCTCTAACTTCTTCTTCAGGAGCATCAAAATTACAATCATGATTACCAGGAACAAATACAGAATGAATACCAACTTTTGGATAACGCTTATTAATCAAGGAATATATTTCATCTAAAATCAGACCTGCTGCAACATATTGATCGTCCTTTCCAGAAAAGGCCAAATCTCCTGTAACACAGAATACTACTTCTGTTTCATCTGGATTAGTTATATGATTACAGATTGCTCCCCCAATAGAATCCGTTCTTGCAGAGAGCACATCTAAATCTTCATCATCTCTTATATGTATATCCGTCAAATGAACTAACAATAATTCCATTTATGTTCCTCCTTCGTATATGAAATCAGTATAACATAAACAGCCACTATAAATCAGTGCTATTATCTTATAATATATCACAAACATTGACACTTTTATATATAATAAAAAGGCTGGAAATCACATCTTTTCTGCTCTCTATGTTTTAATTACCTATTCTTTTCAACCTTTCCTGAAATCTACTCCATTCTCCCTAGAGTACAACAAAAAGCGCAGATCTTAGGATCCTATAAAGACATCATCAAATCTACGCTTCTTTACCTTATTTTTCCTTTACATACTTGCTTAAATTTAATCCCAAAGAAACCTCTTTACGATAATGAAGCGGTACTTGTGAATATTCCAGTAGTTCTCGAAGATTTATTCCGCTATCAATAATCTGTCGGGCGTTTCTTATACTCACCAGGCAAATCATACATGATTTCTGACCTTCTGCTAAATTTGTATAAGCGTTATGTAATTCTGCAAATACTTCTTCCATAATTTTCCCTTTTCTCCCAAGTATCTCATTTAATCAGTCCTGAATTATTAGTTATTCCTTAAAACCAACCTGCTCATTCATTAATAATGGAAGTAGGAAGTCTCGAAGAGAAGCAAGTTCTTGATTTTCCTTATTGTTTTCTAATATCATTTTATCAATAGTTTCAAACTGTTTATTAATTTGCTTTTTAATTTCATTAGGAATATCCAGTATCTTAACTTTATTTAAGTTTTCCTGATTAATTTTCATTTGTATAGAACCTGTTTTTATCGCAGCAACTGGAATATCTTTCAAAATCATCATCAACAATTTACAAGAGTAATTTTTTATAGGTTCTAGTACATGAGCATGGTTGTTTACCCATATTTTTCCAGATACTCTTTGAATAATAGGATTTCCTTTTTCATTCATAACAGATCCATCTTCTGCCACCAGGACATAATCTCCATCAAATATTGGCCTATTCACATATCCCATAATACCTGTTGCCCCATAATAAGGGATATTTCCTTTTATTTCTTCACGCTCATTACCAGTTAAAGGAATTCTTTTTGAATCATGACAAACTGTTACATCGCCAATCGTGGTAACTTCCCATCCTTCAGGAATCTCTCTCTTTAATTCTTCATTCCAAACCATCTTTCCGCCAGAAGACTTATAAGGCTTGCCCTCTTCATTTGGGAATTCAAACTGCAAAAACCAATAATCATATATAGTCTTTGCCATTAATTCCAGTTCAGCATTGATTTTGTTGTTATTTTCGATTTTGCTATCCAGAGCTTTTAATAAACTCCCTATCTTTTTTTGCACTCCTATTTCTGGAATATAGACTTCAATCTCACAAATTTTTTCAGGTGAAGTATGTTTTACTTTTGACCCAGATGCCGTATCCCTTATCTGTTTTCTAACAAACGGCGTTCTAAATAAATAATTTACATAATTTTTATCTGTTATTTTATCATTAACCGTAATCATTCCTATTCGTTGATTGTGAAGATATTTGTCATCTTCTGGAACTAAAGCTGTGCTTCCTAATAGTCCTTCAGCTTGTTGGGTCATTGCTACAATAAGATCATCCTTTTTACAAATATATTCCTTTGGAAATTCACCTTGATAAAATTTTTCTTTTCCAATTGTATATTTAAACCCACCTTCTTCATAAAAATTTGCTGGTGTAAGAATTATATACTCCCCACTTTGAGCAAAAAATTCCCCCTTAAAAGGAAAACCATGCTTAATTGTTAATAGTTGCCCTATTTTATATCTGTTCATACTTCAATTCCCCCAATCTCTGCTTAATTTCTTCTTCCAGAGATTTTCCTTCTGAGAAGTACTTTTCAAGATTAGCTGTATATGTAGCCATTTTTTCGTTGAATTCTTCCTGTGTAAGCTCTACATACTCAATCTTTACTTCAAAATATTGTCCTGCTGACAGAGAATAATTCTTGTTCTGAATATCCTCATAAGAAACCTGTACGCTAAAATCATCTTCTACAATCTGCTTGATAAATGTATCCTCAATCTTTCTCACTTCTTCTGGACGGAGAACTGTTTTCTGGTTTTTTCCCTCTTTCTTTTTCTCTCCAAGCTTAGAGGCATCTACCAGCATAATCTTTCCATCTTTATTTGATTTATCAATGAAAAGAACAGATACGTTAGTTCCTGTATTCGCAAATATATTTGAAGGCATAGAAATTACACCTTTAAGCCAGTGATTATCAACTATTCTCTGACGAACTTTCTTCTCAATACCTGACTGGGCAGTAATAAATCCAGTAGGTACGACAATAGCAGCTTTACCATCGTCCTTTAAAGACCAAAGGATATGCTGGATAAAGCAAAGATAAATTGCCATAGACTCTTTCTTCTTATTTGGAATCTTAGGGATTCCCGCAAAGAATCTGTCTGTATCAGCCCATTTCTGTTCAATCAAATCTCTCGTTGCTGAAAAATCCATCTTAAATGGAGGATTAGATGTAATATAATCAAATATCTTTACGCCTGATCCTGCATCATGTGGTATGTTGTAATGTGCTGGTGTGTTTAATGTATCTCCCTCAATGATATTATCAAGAGAGTTTGTAAGCCCATTAAGAAGCATATTGATTCTTAAAAATCGTGAGGATTTTCCCGAAATATCCTGTGTATAAACCTGTGCTCTATCTCCAAAAGAGCCTTCTCCTAATTCATTTGCAAGATGAAGAACAAGAGAACCAGATCCTGCTGATGGGTCATATACCTCATAAATTTTATCTTCCACTGGACTCATATTGACTAATATTTTTGCAATAATGCTAGAGATGGCCTGCGGAGTAAAATATTCGGCATATACACCGCTGGCAACATTATAATCTTTAATCAGATGCTCAAAGATGGCACTGTAAAAGTCAAAATTGTTTTTAAATGCTTCTCCAAAGTCAAATTTATCCTGGCTGATAATACCAAAAATGTTTTTTGCAAAATTGTTTCTTTTAGAAGCCTCTACATTCTCAGTAATTCTTGTAAAGAGAGGCTTTCTTCCACCATCGGCTGTTTCAATACTAAATTCTTCATTTTCAGGATAATTTGAAATTCTCTCTAAGGCATCATCAAACAAACGATAGAATTCTGTACTGCCTACTTTATTAATTAAACACTCTATTGTGTCTTCATACTTAAATGCTACATCCTGTGGGTAAGAATCATAGAAAGCAGAAAGCTCGTCATTCTCATTCTTTAGAACTTCCTCTACTTCCATATCTATTTCTTCAGCAAACTCTTTTAAATTTGTCATGAATTTATCATTCAGAAATTTATAAAGGAACACAGAAGTAATAACTACTTCTTCACTTGCCTGATTAGATAATCCGTTAGTCTGGCAGAGCCCCTTCATTTCATCAATCATTTGCTTTATTTTATTCTCTAATGTAAAAATGTCTGGCATTTGTTTTCCTCCTTCGATTATTTAAATAACTGTATATTGGTATATAATTCATTCAGTAATTGGTCGTAAAATCCTTTGATTTTACTATAAAGCTTTTCCTTTAAAAGAAGCTTAGTTGCTTTGGATTTCACAGAGTCTGCGAAGTTCTTTCTTCCTTGAACAATTACAACTTCCTTATCCAAAACATCCTCGATTACTCCATAAATGATAACAAGGGTTCTTTCAATCTCTGATTTGTCGGCAGGATATGTTTCTATTGCATCCTGATACGTTTTTACAAAAGCATAATTTCCACCATAAATCTTTGATAATCTCTCATTCTCATAATTGATATTTCTGGCTCTTTCCAAAGCTTCAAGTAATTCATCCGTTATAGAATCCAGATCACTCAAATCTGAGATGGAAAGGTTATTGAAAATCTTTTGCAATAGTTCATCCAGCTTCTTAATTTTGATATCGCCTTTGTTCTTATTTTTCTTGATTTCATTCTGGATATCTTTAACAACCTCGGAAAATCTCTTGAATTTAGGATTATCCTGAGTAATCTGTCCAAGATCCATAATGATAACTTTCACTTTAATAAACTCATAGAGAATTTCTACGACTTCATCATTTGAAATAACATCCATTATACTTACTGTATTGCTGGATAAATTAAGAAAATCAATTCTTTCCTGTATCGATTTCAAAAGTTTCTTAATTTTATCAGAGTCAATCTGTGCAGCATAATCCATAGCTCTTGATAAGATAAACTCTGTCTGGCACTCCTTGATTCCATTTAATAATCTTCTAATTTTCAACAATGTCTCTTTATTGTAAAAAGTAAGTTGTTTTGAAAATCTTTCTTGATTATCTGTAGAAATAATATCCTCTAATTCCTCTTGATATTTATGATATTTTCTATTGATGTCTTCTTTATCAATAACTAATCCATTTAAAGAGCCTTCATCTTCTCCATTGTCATTTAGATCTGCTTCCAGCTCTTTAATATAAGCTTCTATTGTCTTATCGTATTCCTGCTCAATGTCTACAAAGTCTACGATATAGCCATACTTATAGACTTTTCCGTTTGGAGACTTATAAGGCCTATTTACTCTGGAAATAGTCTGCAATAACGATTGGGCGTGTGGGCCTCTTAATAGATACATCTTTTTCAGACGCTTTACATCATATCCTGTGGTAAGCATAAAATTCACAATAAGAATATCTGGTGTCAATGTATCTCTGAAATCAAGCTGATTATTTTTATTAATCTGCTTTTGCTTTGGATCGTTAGTATCTGTAATAACAAGCCCAGTATTAAGCTTTAAGTTGTTCTTAAACCATTCATGAACTTTTTTTGCTTGTGGATTTGTCCTACAAACAATCATTCCACCGATAGTAGGATCAGAGTTCTGTAAACGGAAATTTATAAAATCTTTTTCAATAAACTGTCCTAATGCCTCTACATAAGCATCCGACTCATATACATCTTTATCTTCCAGCTTATTGTCTTCTATTTCCAGATTCTTTTTTATTTCCTTTTTGACAACAGTATCAATATTTTCTTTCTTAATACGAAGTGTATATCCATCAGCAATAGATTTATCATAAAAATATTTGTGGATATAATCTCCGAACTTCAGATTAGAACGCTCTTTCTTAGAGAGAAGAGGCGTTCCTGTCAAAGCAATATAGACAGCATCCACATCACATGTCATCAGGTTTTTGAAGAATTCTCCAGTAGAAGAATAACTTCTATGAGCTTCATCAATAAAGAAAATACGCTGTACATTAGCCTTGTAATCATTCTTTGCTTCTGGCATTTTCCCTTCAAATTTCTGGATATTTACAACGCATATCTCACCTATTGATTTTGTGCCAACATTCGTTGACAATGGCTTATTCAATTCTCTCGTAAATCCTGCCTTGTCTTCACAGTTGACAACTTTTAATCCTCTATTCGTAAACTCAATACTTGCCTGTGTTAACAGATCCAGCCTATCCACAACAAAGAAGAACCTTGTGCTTATATCCTTTTTGGCATAATAATCTCTAATTACACGATTTGAAAATGCTGCAAGAGCAGTTTTCCCACTTCCCTGTGTGTGCCAAATAATACCACCTTTGCCGCCAGACTCTAATCTTTCAATTATTTTTCTAGTTGCAAAGAATTGAGGGTAACGCATAATATGCTTTTGTGGTACTTGTTCACTTATGTACATGATTCCATACTGCAGAAAATAAAGAAATCTTTCCATATCAAATACTGATGTTATAAAGCTATTACAAGGTGTGGTAGTTTTTAGATTTTCCTCAAATTCAGGTGTATCTGTTTCTGCTGGATTATATCCACAATCTTTCATAACATATTTAATTTTATCCACACCAATATCTTTGTATTGATAATCCATGTGGAATTTATCATCATCTTCACGGAAGAATGAAAAGCTAGTGTTCGTTCCATTTGGAGTAGTGTAAAAAGAACCTGCTTTTACGTCCTCTGCATCATCGTCTTCCTCGTACTCCATGTTATTAGAAAATGACACAAGCTGAATCAGATTGAAAAATTTTCTATAATCAGGATTTTTCAACCTCTTATTGATCATTCTATCAAATTCTTTTTGAATTCCCCCTTCATTGTTTGGTTTCTTTACTTCCAGAAATGCAAGTGGCATACCATTAATTAATATATTAATATCTGGTCTGAATGAACCTTCCTCTGTGCCTTCTACCACGCTAAAAGGTAATTCGTCCACTACAGCAAAGTCATTATTGGAAATATCATCAAAATCAATAAGCTTTACCTTATCCAAAGGATCAATTAGCCAGTTGTAGAATTCTTTTCCCAAATCATTATTTTTAAGCATATTATGAATATCCGTAAGGATACTTTTGATTTCATCGTAAGTAAATTTTCTACCATTAATTTTTTCCAAGGCTGGTTTGAACCTGTTTACAAATATCTTTGTATTAAAATCTATATCCACATCATCTGTTTTTAAAGACTGATAATCATATCCTAATCTCAAAAACTGAATCGTAGCTGGAATTTTGACTCTTGTATCTTCATTAAAAATTGCCATTTACTCTACCTCCTTCAGTTCTTCTTCTAATTCTTCCATCTTTTCTATTATAGCAATTCCAGTGTCAGTTAATTGGTATTTACCTTTCGTTTCACCATAGCTTGTTATAATCCCATCTTCCTGAAATTGCTTGAAATATTTATTCATTGTGATTGTGCTGACTCCTATAATTTTTGATAACTCCGCTTGTGAAATAGGAATGTATGAGGTTCCGTCTGGAAGCTTCATCTGACAATCATATATTTGCTTTAATATTTTATATGTACTGCTTGTAAATTTATCTAATAAGGATTCCATTCAGCTTCTCCTTTCTTATATTTTTATTAAAGTAAAACTTATATATATTATATAATATTTAAAACTTATAAATCAATACTGCATTCTAAGATTATATAAATTAAGCCTTGATCTACTACTAACGATCAAGGCCTATAAAACTATATTTTCTTCCATTTTCAGTTAGGTATTATGTTCCGCCTCTCCCTCCTACAAGAAATCTGCGTTCAGTACCTCTTTCCCCTTCCTTATTATTTTCTTTTAATCGTTCAATTTCACGTTCTAAATATTTAATCTCCATCTCTGCTTCTTTACATTTTATGGAAAGCTCCATGTTTTTCTTTTTTTCTTCATCTAAGTCTTTCTCCAATTTATTTGCTTTTTCCTTATATTCATCTATTTGCTTTTGATCTATCTTCTTATTAAATTTATTACGTTTAGTTTCATTATCCTGCCAATGTCGTTCAAGCATAATAAGAGTCAAGCAAAAGCATACTCCCAAAATAACTACTGGCCAAGAATTTATAAAATTTATTATTTGAATAGGAGTTATACCCTTATCAAATAAACATAATATTCCATTTCCAATAGCTAGTGTGCATCCGCTAATTATGCCAATAATTTTTTTATTATCCCTCTTTTTCCCAGAGCCATCATCATTATTAGCCATAGATATCACACCCCCTTGGAAAAGCATTATTTGCCTAAAAAGGGGAGAGAAACTCTTGAACTAATACCGTTATTCTTGTAATTTTCTCATATATCTTTCACATAACTCTCTTCCCTTTTATTTGTCGCTTTTTCATTATTTTACCATTCTTTAACATATCGTTCAATTAAGAACTGAATTTTTTTCTATTTTCGTCATAATATACAATTTTTCATCTTCATTTTCTCTTGTCAGATTTCTATTTTTGAATTTATCTAATTTCTATTTTTGAATATTCATGGTATTATATATTTAATTGAATACAAGAGGTGAAGATATGGATATAAGAAAATTTACAGCAGATGAATATTGTGATGCAATAATCAAAAGAATTAATTCTTTATTAAGCGAAAAAAAAATTAAACAAGCTGATCTAGCAGCCCAAAGTCATATTAGTCAATCTTCTCTATCAAAAATACTCAAGGGTGAAATGCGTCTTACACTACAGCATATTTTTAAAATTTGTATAGCACTAAATATTTCACCTGAAGATTTACTTGCAATTAACAAAGACACGTCCAATGATTCCTCTTCATTCTCTTTTAATAAAATTGATGAAACGGGAATTATAAATGAGCAATATTTAAATGAACAAGTACTTATTAGAGATATAAATCATCCTGCATTTAATGGTATTAAAAATAACACCTTTTATATGTATCTATATTCTACTATTACATCTGAATCATTTTTATTAGATGGAAAGCTAATTTTTGATGCAACATCATCATCCTTTTGTAAAGCTAAAATGATTTTAAATACTGGGAAAATTGATACTGATGGAGAACCAATAAAAAAATACTATGAAGGTGAGCTTATTATTTCTTTAACTATGGGCGCATGCTATTGTATCCTTGTAAATGCAGATATTGGAGAAATATGCTTTTTAAATTTCAAACATATGTATCTTTTTAATCGAAATCTTGAATGTCGGGTTGGAACTATCTCTTCTACATCTAGTGGAGGAAATCGCTTGCCTGTTATTCAAAGAATATTAATTTCAAAACAACCACTAAATGTAAACGGTAACGATCTATCTGATTTAGAATTTATACAAGGACAACTTAGACTAAATAATTCTAAAATGCTTGTTTCAAGTAGAGATTTAGAAACTTTGCGCCAAAAATATGAAAACAATCCTGACCTACTTGATTTCTTCAAAAGATTTGAAGAGCTATCGGATACAAATCAATATTTCTTATTGGATGAGGCTAGTATGAAAGATATATCTATTACATCAGATGTAAAAACTGAGGGGCTTGGAATATTACGCAATATATCATCATCATTAAGATATAACAAAGTTAGCACAAAAACTGATGAGTTTGTATTTGAATACATATGTAATAAAACAAATACTAAATAAAATATATTTTCTACATGTATACGTCATTTTATTTATAAAATAATATCTAATGCTACTACCTTATTTTGCTCACATTGGGAAAAACAAGTTAATAACTTGTGATGACCTTTGGGAGCAATAAAGGGCGTAGAGGTGGAGTTGGTTAGCTTCGTATCGGAGGAATGATAATTCCGAAGATAAAGAAGCTAAACAACGACAACCCCGATCTGCAGAATAAACGTGCTGCCAATAATTTTACGCTGCCATAAAAACATGTGCCCTTTCGTGGCACCTATTATGGGCGTATCCGCCCTCGTTATATTTATCCTCTTTCAAGACTAAAAAAATTTAAAAATTATGCCAAATCACCTTCGTATCTATTGCTTTTGAAAAAATCAAATTATAAAATATAATTATAGAACATATGCTAATATAGAGATTCCCGTTAGCTAGACGGGTAGTTCATTTTATTTGTTTTACTTATTAATCAAATCTCCTGAAAAGGCCTGCAGAGAGGATACTGCAGGTCTTTTTATGTTGTAGAAAAATTTACAAAAAGTTCATAAATTACTTTTCACAAAGAAATCCTTTATGTTTTATATTGTTTTTACCAAAAATCATAACTTTTTAGCCCCAATAGCCGATAATATGGTTTTCCATGTAATTTTGTGTATGTTGCTTTTTTACTTTTACAATTATAAGATGTGATCAGTAAGTTATTTGATACTCTTTTATCGTTACATTTTTCTGATAAAAATAAGCCATTCACACTATCTACAATTAACAAAGCCTTAAAGAAAGCAATTATAGAAAACGGCATCAAAGGCCGTGATGGCAAGCTATTAAAATGTACTACACATAGATTTAGAGCAACATTAGCCACAAAACTCATAGGAACTGGAAAAGATCTTAAACTTGTAGCAAAGCTACTAGGACAATCTTGTGTAGATTCTTTAAGCGCCTATGTTGCTATTGATCCAAAAGTAGCAAAAGAACAACTTAAACCAAGGCTGGAAAAAGACCAAATCTTAATTAGCATTATTGGGAAAATGGATAGTGAAAAAGAAGAGATACCGAAGACAGCCATACCTCTGTGTAATGGATTTTGTTGTAAAAGTATAGAAACAGGCATATGTAAAAAAGCCTCTGCTTGTCTTGAGTGTCCTATGTTTATACCAAGTAAGCAATTTTTAAATAGCTACATGTTACAGCTCCAAGAAACAGAAGTAAGTATAGCAATAGCTAAGGCTTGTGGATATACTCAAATGCTCCAAAACAGTTTAAAAACAAAAGAATCTCTGGAAAATATAATTTCCAGATTAAAAGAATTGGAGGAAAAGAAGGATGAAAAACACTGAAGGTTTAAAAAAGCATAATGAAGCATTAAGTGCTGAAAAAGAAAAAGCTGTTAAATCAGCTATCAATAAGCTTCGCAAAAAAGATTATAAATTTTCCCTTACAGACGTATGTAGAGAAGCTGGAGTTAGTAGGCAATACCTACATAAACATCCTGACTTACTAGAACTTGTTTATAAATACACCTCAACAACTACTCGTGGAGGCAAAAGAAATAAGGATTCTACAGAAACATACATCACTATTTTGAAAGCAGATATAAGGGAAAAAGATAGAGAGATTGCAAGAATCAAAAAGGAATATGAAGTAAATGAAAACTACAAAGCTAAATATGAAGATGCTTTACAAAAAATCAAACAACTTGAACAGCAATTAGAGGAAGCATACTCTCTCAATCTTCCAACAACATTATAAAAAATAAAGGCAAATGGTTTCGGCTATTCGCCTTTAACTTATCCGAAGTGGTATAATAATTTTAAAAAATCAGGGAAAACACTGTAAATAAACGGCTTATAACAGAGTTTACGTCAACACCATTAAAAAGCCTGTAAAATAACGGTTTTGGAAGGATGTACTCCAATTATAAGTATCACCCGATCAGGGCGCATCCGGAGAGCTGTACGGATGAGCTCCCGAATATCAATCCGCCCCTCCCCCTCCATATTGGCATTGCGAGCCTCCAGCCGCACCAGATTCGGCAGTGACTGCAGCCGCAGTTCGGCATTATCCTCAATAGTAATGATCCGCTCATCCTCGGGTATGAACTGGGAGAGGGCATTTAGAAATGTCGTCTTCCCTGACCCGGTCCCACCGCTGATAAACATATTGTACTTTGCCTTCACAAGCATCTCCAGAAACTCGGCCGCTTCTCTGGAGATGCTGCCCCAGGCGATCAGGTGCTTCATCGTAATCCCCTCTTTGGGAAACTTTCGGATCGTGATGATCGGTCCATTGAGCGCCACCGGTAAAAGCACCAGGTTGACCCTGGATCCATCCGGTAATCTAGCGTCCACGATTGGTTCCGCCTCATTGACTGTCCGGTTACAGCCGGAGGCAATTTGCTGGGCGATGTCTTCCAGTTTCTTCCGGGATACAAATCTTTTTTCATACTGATAGATCTCTCCTTTCTTTTCCACAAAAATATTTTCCAGACCATTGATCATAATCTCTGTGATGGATTCATCTTCAAGAAGTTCCTGAAGGATGTCCAGTTTTCGAAATGCATTGAACAGATCCCTACCAAATTCCATCTTCATCCGGAGTGGAAGATAGATATCTTTGGCGTACTCTTCCAATACCTGATAAATCAATTCGACCAGTTCTCCATCTTCGATTTCCCTCGACAGATCCAGCTTTGCCATGATCTGATTCTGCAACGTCTCCATATGCAGTGTTCTTTTCATACTGCAATGCCTTCTTTACACATATTTCCGGCTCTCCTTTCATTTCCGTCATCCTCGCCTTCTGGGAAAGCTTTTTGTATCCCATGAATTCCAGAACGTCGAAAAACTGATCCAGCTTCCCCTCCTCCTCCACACTTTCGATATAGGGGAGATACCAGACATCGCATATTTTTAAAATGTCAAACAATCCTTGAACGCTCTCGCTGACGTCCAGGATCAGGTTTTGATACGGTCCCTTTTTCAGAATCTGAAGGATCAAAGAATTCCAGTCCTCCCACGCTACCTCCTTCAAATCAAGACTCACAGGGATCGGATCGAGGACAGCCAGCCCATCCTCCTCTTTTACCATGGAGGCAAGACGAAGCCCAAGATGATTCTGTTCCTGACGGGAATAATAGAGAAGATCCGCAAGAGAAGCGCTCTTTCCCCCAAGCCGGATCTCCGTCCCGGGGTACTCCTGCATATTAAGATAGAGGGTCCCCTCTTCCCTGGAGAGCACATGGCCGAGGGCCTTTGCAAACCGGGTCTTACCAATCCGGTGAATGGGGGAATAGACGACAATCAGACGCCTGCCGCCCTTTCTCGGTACCAGGAACAGTCCTGCATTGTCTTGATCCAGGCACGTCTCCACAATCTGAGCAAAAATCCTTCGGACGGACTGATATTTATAGATAGGAATCTCCTCTTCCCCTACTTCCGTACCCTCCTGACTTGTCAGTACAAATCTTCTGGCGGCCCTGCTCATCTGCCTCTTCTCATAGGGAATCTCATCCCCGATCAGCAAAAGCTCCGCCCCCTGGAACTCTTCTAGTCTCTCCGCCTGTTCAAAAGAGGTACACACTTGAACCTGGAGATCCAGCTCTTCCCTGTCGGCAATCACATCCGCAAGCCGCAGGACATACAGCTCTTCTTCACTGCATATAATCATTTGTCTGTCCATGAATAACTATAGCCGATTCGGCTTTGACATAGATAAGCGCTTTCCCGACGCTTTCTCATAAATAGACTCCGGTTAGTCCGGATGAAACAAAAGAATTTGTTTGTGATTTGCATTATAGACTGGTTGCTCTGTTTTGTCCAGTTGTTTTTTATAAATCTCCAATCTTTGTGAAACTCTTACAAAATTTGCCAGCACACAATTCCGTAAAGGAGCGCAATCCCAGGCAGGCCAAGGATTCCACCTGTCAAAAAGGTAATAGGATTCAGCCCCACAGCAACCGAAATCTCCTGCGAATCCAGAAACTGATTCACAAAAAAGATGAGGGCCGCACCCAAAATTGCACGCACAAGAAAGTTGACGACCATCTCGATTCCTCTCTCTTTCACTCTTCCGCCTCCCCTGTTTTTCTCTCCTTTCTCCATTCTATTCTGTCCAACTGGTATTTTATTCCTATTTTGGTACATACTATAACTATAACTTTAGGAAAGAAGGGATCGTATGCCAGATATCATACAACACTATTACGAATCAGACGTCTACCGCAGAGGCTCATACTCTGATCTCACCCATGAAATCGCACTGGTAAGAAAAGAAATCGAGGCGGCCGACAATCTCTTTCAGAATGCCTCCGATCCGGACTTGATCGACAGCTATATTTTCCAGGGAAACGCCGCCCGAAAACGATACAGTTTTCTCATCAAACAGGCCAAGCGGCTCTCTCCGTCCGTTTCCTGACAAAAAAATCCTGCCGCAGCTTTTTCTGCTTCGGCAGGATTTTTGTCAGTATTCCTTTCCTCCAAGAAGTACCCGGATCGTGCTTTGTGCAATCGATTGATCCAGTGCCTGATAATCTTCCAGCATTTTCTCTTCTTTTTCTTGTTTCTCCATTTGCTCCCACCCCATGATACTGTTTGTTAATGCCTCCCAGAGAACAGTATCATTCAGACAATCATCCTTTTCCTTCTTCTGCTCTTTTTTCTGTCTTTCCAGAAAAAGCGTATGGTATGGGTTATAACGAAAATAGTATCCTCCCAGAGGATCCGCACAAAAGCAGTAACCTTGCTTTCTTAATTTGACCGCTCTTTCCGCTAACCTCTCCAATTTCTCCTGATAAAAAAGGACAGGGAACGGAATTCTTACGGCCTCCTGATAGAGAAGCGGATTGTTCGTCAAAACAAGGAATTTTTCATCTGTCACAATGTCTCACCTTCTTCAAATACCTTCTGCTCCTGAATATTTTCTGACAATGCGTCCAGCGCCAGATGAATCTGTTTCGCACGTTCCTGTTTTTCCTTCTCCTTTGTTAATTCTACGTGTCCTGTCGGGTGCGGAATGGAAACACCTTCTACCACACGGTTTGCGCCAACTGAAAGTGAAATTGGCGTAATGGTTGCAATGTGGACCGCAGGAATTCCTGCCCGGTCCAGTTCTTTTACAATCGTTGCCCCGCAACGTGTGTCTGTCCCTCATGTAGAAGTGAGAATGACGCCATCAACTTTTCCCTTAATCTCCTTTGCGATCTCCTGTCCGAACATAGCGGCCCTGTCAACCGGCATGGAATTACCGACCGTGACATAAAAGTAAGGATACAGTTCTCCTATAGTTCCATCTTTCGCAAAATCTTCCAAAACATCAACCGGAAGAACACGATTCCCATTTTCCATTGCAAAAGAGGGATCAAATCCTCCATGAGCCACGTCAGCCGGCAATGTCCCGGCGTCCCCATATTCCTCCAATGTATAAGCTCGGTACTTCGTACACGCCAACGCTTCCATATGATCCGGATTTCCTTTCGGAACAATTCCCCCCGAAGTCATCACAGCGATCCGTGCTTTAGAAAGATTCCGTATCGCCGGACTTGGTACAATACGGTCAAACTTTGGCATTGGCAGCTCCGTCTCAAACGGCTCTTTTCTGACTTTTTTTAACATCATATCGACTGCCCTTACCGCTCCGCTTTTCTCTTTCCAGACCATTTTTCGAATTCCCCTTGGAAAATATCCCTCCTCCTTTGGGCTCCCAATTTCACAGCCTTTTACCAGCTTTTCAACAAAATCCCCAATTTTTTTCATGGTTTTTCTCATATCTCTGGCATTTGGCCCGGATGGAAATATGTAGCCATACAATCGAAACATCTCCATTCCCGGGTTCTCTTCATACATCGCCGATACCGCCGGAATACCCAGGTGCTGCTGCGCCAGTTTAAGCATATTTCCGCAGGCCATTCCATACCGTCCCGCATTAAAAGCCGGCCCTGCGATTAATAGATCCGGTTTCTCCTTCTCTAAGAATTGTCTTACTTCTTCCAAAACTTCTTCTGTATGCTCCGCAAAATAATTGTCCCCACAGATAATCGTAAAGGCAACCTCCAGTTCTTCTTCGCTGAATCTCTTCTGGAAAGCACCCGCAGCTCCAACCGCTCCTCTTTGTATCTCCGTCGGATGATCCGCTGCTTCTTCCCCTCCAATCTGCCCAAAAAACTGATTCAGGTAATAAACCGCTCGCATAGACATCCCCCTTTCTAATAAGTTTCCACGCCGAGGGGCATGATACCTAGATTGCTGATTGCATCCATAATAACAGTATATGTCGTCTCGATACTTCCATCTGGCTTCAGAGAATTTTCAAGCGCCCCGGAAAGTTGATTCATAGCCGAAGAAACGCCGATAACCCGATCCATAGGCGGCAGTGTAATGATCTCATTGGCATTACCTGCACTGACAACTGCGTCGGCTTCCTTCGTTACAATCGTAATCCCCTGTGCTGTTCCATCCTTTCCACAATTTTCATGTGCCAGAAGTACGGTGGAAATCCCTTCCTGCTCCAGCCGCCTGCATATCAGCATCAGATCACTTTCCGGGTTTCCTCCTCCTTCCTCCGATATGATCACACCGTCCAGCCCAAGGAGAGCACAAAGATTAGCGATTCCCAAAGCACACCGTTCCTTTTCTTCCAGTACCGGACTGATCGGGGATACAATCACCCCGCAAAAATCCAGTTCTTTTCCATGCCTTTCATATAATTCTTTCAAGACAGGATTATTCAGATGGTCATAGGTTGTATTTTTATCACATGCGGTCACACAATTCCCTGATACCACTGCTCCATCCATCAATTCATTTGGATGAAGAATACATGGGTGGACCGTCCTGATATTGTTTCCGTACAAATAGTTGTCATGGAGCAGTCCTTGGGCAAGCAAAAGATATACATATCCTATTCTAGGCTTTGAAGAATCATGGGAATCTAACTCCCATGTCTCTGTCAAATCTGCTTTGGAATCTCTAACACAAGACGCAAGATATTCCGCAGCCTTCAATCCTGCCATTCTGATTTCCCTCTCATGCTCCGCATGAGTCAGGTCGTCTGTCGGGTCTGCGGAGAGTACTACATTGCATGTCTTACTATATATGGTATACTTTGCTCCAGGCCCACTCATATCAATGAGCCCTTCCTGGTAAAATACAATTTGCCCGGTTGTAACAACATTGCATCCGTCAAGCACAACCGTCGCCCCTGTGCCACAGCAATCACAGGGAGCCAGAATTCCCGGGAAGAACTTTCCACTTTCTACCTTTACCCGTGGCTCAATTACATCTTTGACAGGTATAATTCTGACCGATTCTCCCGGTCTCGCAATATCGACAGAATAATTCCGGAGACGTTCTGAGGCCACTGCTTTTAACAACTCCGATTTTTTTATCGTCAAAACACCGTTTGCATATGCGGTCGCATTTCCAAATTGAACATCGCGGATTTTAAATCTCCTTAGTTCTAAAGAATAAGATTTCATAGATGTCTCCTTTCCTTCTTTTTGTTCAGCAAAAATGTTCAACAATAATGTTTGTATATTTACACTACCATCTTTTTTAGAAAACAGCAAGTGGATTTATAGATTTTTTTATATTTTCTTTTGTAATTATTGACTTTATCTATTTTTTTGTTTATATTTATTGTACAAAAATGTTCAACAAAAGAGGTTTAAATTTATGAAAAAAGATACAACTAAATCAGCAGAACAAATAGTATTTGAAAAAGTTAAAAGCGCTTTATATAAACGGCGTCTTGCTCCTGGAACTGCTTTGACCGAGCAGAGTCTTTGCGATGCTTTAGGTGTCGGAAGAACTCCTGTCCGAAGCGCTCTGAAACGGTTGGCACAGGATGGATATGTAGAAATCGTTCCCAATAAAGGCGCCTATGTGACACATGGAGGCCCAGAACAGATTTCTCAGCTTTATGACGTCCGTATTCCGCTGGAACTTCTCGCAGTAAAAGTAACTATGGACTCTTACACTGATGAAGATTTTCAGTTTCTTACGTCCTGTATTGAAAAAGAAAAACTGGCCTTTGAGGGGAAAAATCTGGAAGCTTACCTCAAGACCATCGAGGATTTTCATATGTACATCATCCGAAAAAGTCAAAATCCTTATCTGGAACAGGCATATAAAGTCGTGTTCCAGAAAATTCTGGTCTATCTGGCACTATACGACCGCTTTTATCTGGGTACAAAGAAAAAACTTCATTCTATCCCGACTCACACCAGGATTATAGACGCAATCAGGAATAAGAATTTGAAAAAGCTGGAAAAATTACTGGTGGAACAGCAAAAAGTCACCATTGATGAATTTGACTTCAGCGGATGTTATGGTGCAAATATCGGCCTTGCGCTTCTTGACTGATTTCGAGTTTTTGTTTTGCAGGTTATCTCATGTAAAACAAAGGAGGATTTCCATGAAAGAAAAAGGTTCACGGAAAGTCAATTTCCCGGAAGCTATTATTTTATTGGTCATTGTTGTCTTTATTATGATCTGGACTACCTTAATCGGTCAGATTCCTACCGCAGTAGGGCTTGTATATTGCGCGGCCTTATGCGGAATTTACGGCAAAATACTCGGGCATACGTGGGATGAAATGTTCAAAAATATCCTTCATGTAGTCCATGGGGCCCTGCCGGCAATCTTTCTGCTTTTACTCGTGGGCTTTATCAGTGCATCCTGGATTGGTAGCGGGACGATTCCCTATATGATTTATCTCGGATTGGAATTAATGCATCCAACCATTTATTTGTTTTCCGCTTTCTTGCTTTGTGCGATCGCTTCTATTGTAACGGGTTCAAGCTGGGCGATTGTCTCGTCACTTGGTATTGCACTGATCGGCATTGCCTCCGGCCTTGGTGTTCCGCTTCCGATTGCGGCCGGCGCCATCGTATCCGGATGTTTTCTCGGAGACAAATGGTCTCCATTGTCAGATACGCCAAATCTGGCCGCGGCAACAAACCGGCGTGATATTGTCCAAATTTTTACCAGTATGATTCCAACCTCGGGAATCGGCGCAATCATTGCGGCGGCAGCGTTTCTTATATTGGGATTTTTTCTTCCGCACAGCGCGAATACGGATACCAGCGGAATCGAAATATTAAAATCCGGATTACAGGACAGTTTTTCTTTTAATATCTTCCTTCTGCTACCGGTAATTCTGGTATTTATTCTGGCCGCACGGAAAGTCGCGATTATGCCTGTTCTTGCTGGCGGTGTTGCTATCGCTTCTATCGAAGCTCTCCTTTTTCAGAAAATGTCCCTGGTTGATCTTTCCTCCGCCATGTGGAATGGATATGTCGCTGATACCGGAAATGAAATTTTGGATTCCCTCTTGTCACGAGGCGGCGTCATGTCCGTAGCCGAATTGATTATGCTGTTATTCGCAGCCTTAACGTTTGCCGGCATTATTGAAAAAATCGGAGTACTGGACGCAATTATGGAAAAACTTCTTTCTATTATCCATAATCGCCCTGTTTTAATTTTTTCAACCATCTTGACCACCATATTGACCGTACTTCTCAGCTCCAGCGTTTATGTGTCGATTATTCTGAACGGTAAAATGTATGAAAAGGCATACAATAAGTTGGAACTTGACAATATTGTTTTGGCCCGCACCACATTAGAATCCAGTGCCTATCTGGGAGGTATGATCCCGTGGAGCGGCGGGGCTATGCTCGTAATCAGTAGCCTAAACGTCGCGGCCTGGTCCTATGTCCCTTGGGTATTTGGCTTTTATGCCGGCCTTCTAATGACAATCATCTGGGGATTTACCGGACATTTTTCAGCAAAGCCGCTCCCTGACACTCTTTCTGATGAGGAAACATAAGGGTAGGCCCTCCTATATATCTTTATAATTCATATAAGGAAACAGGCGCTGTGAGCAGCTCACAACGCCTGTTTACCTTCTATAATGTAATTGTAATTTCCCGTTCTGTCCGGTGATACTGATAATACCGGACCCCGGCTGAATCCATCATCCGCTTGGAAGCGATCACCGACGCGGTGTCGTCATATTTGTCACTGTCATAGATCACTTCCTTGATCCCTGCCTGTATAATGGCCTTGGCACATTCGTTGCACGGGAAAAGCGAAACATAGATCTTGGCCCCTTTCAGGTTTCCCCCGCCATAATTCAAAATGGCGTTCAGCTCACTGTGAACCGCATACACATATTTGGTCTCAAGCGGGTCGTCTCCCTCTCTCGCCCATGGGTATTCATCGTCGGAGCAGCCGTTCGGCAGTCCATTATATCCCATGGAAAGAATCTTATTGTCCTGGCTGACGATGCAGCACCCCACCTGAGTGTTCGGATCCTTGGAACGCATCCCCGACAACATCGCAATTCCCATAAAGTATTCATCCCAGGACAGATAGTCCTGCCTCTTTCCGTTCATCCCATCACCCCCTCTTATTTGGTGCCAAAGATGCGGTCTCCCGCGTCCCCAAGTCCCGGTACAATATATCCGTGTTCGTTCAGTTTCTCATCTAGGGCTCCTGCATAGATATCCACATCCGGATGATCCTTGGAAAGCTTCTCCAGTCCCTCCGGTGCGGCCAGAATACAGAGGAACGTCATGTTCTTGACGCCCTTTTGCTTCAGCATGGCAAGCGCCTCGGAGCTGGATCCTCCAGTAGCAAGCATCGGATCTACGACAAACACGTCACGCTTGTCACAGTCAGACGGAAGCTTACAGTAATACTCCACCGGCATCAGGGTGTCCGGATCCCGGTAAAGTCCGATGTGCCCGATCTTTGCGGCCGGGATCATCTTGAGAATTCCCTCTACCATGCCAAGTCCGGCACGAAGAATCGGCACAACAGCCAGCTTTCTCCCTGCCAACTCCTTGCCCGTCATCTTACAAAGCGGAGTCTCAATCTCCACATCCGCAAGCTTCAGCTCTCTCGTCGCCTCATAGCACATCAGCATGGCGATCTCCTCAATCATCTCTCTGAACTCCTTCGTCCCTACTTCTTTCCGGCGGATATAATCGATCTTATGCCGTACAAGCGGGTGATCCATTATATGTACTCTTCCCATTTTTCCTTTGCCTCCGTATTCAGCTTTCTGGCCAGTTTTCTCATATAAATTTCCAGTTCCAGGTATCCTGCCTCATATTCCTCCAGGGACTTCCCGTACATGGATTCTACTTCTTTCTCCTCATCAATATACTCATTGAGGGTGAAAATATTCGGATGAAATCCGTATTCAGTAATGATCTTTCTCTTCTGTACTTTCTCCATTGTAAGAATCAGTGTGTCCGGCGTGATATCCTTCTCCTCAAAAGCAAGCGCCTCGTGTTCGGATATATCTACCTCATTTCTCCGCATAATCTCTTCCGCCTTAGGATTCATTGGCTCCGGGAAAAGTACGATCATGCCCCGGGACTCAATATCATACTCCTGGAGAAGTGTCTGTCTCTGGAACAGCCGCTCTGCCATAGGGCCACGGCAGTTGTCATCCTTGCTGACAAAGATAATCTTGCGGTATGTCTGGAGCTTTAAAATCTCCGAGGCCGGAATCCTTTTGTGTCCCGCCGCTTTTAACAGACGGTTCATAATCGCCGCATCAATGGCCTCGCCGAAAAATCCTTCGCTGTAAATAATATCAACGCCCTCTTCATCAAACTCCCGGAGGATTCCATACAGATTTTTCGTAATTGTCCTCCGATTCTCCCGGCTTCCGATACTCTTCACTGTCCCATAAGTGTACTGGCTCATTGTCTCCGCCGTAGCAATGATTCCAATCCGGTATGGTTCGCCATTTCCCTTCCGTCCAAACACTGCCTTATCATATGCGAGCTGTTTGATCGCAAGTACTGTATCAGACGGGGACCCCTCAATCAAAATCATCTGTGCTTTGGGTGCGTAATGGCGGTACTTCATCCCCGGCGCCTTTGGCGCCTGAGGGCTGTTCTCTGAAAGGAGCGTCCGGTCAGTCTCCACCTCACCGATCACTTCTTCCAACATCTCTTTTGTCACCGCACCCGGCCGCAGAATCATCGGCGGTGTGCTCGTCATGTCCACAATCGTCGATTCTACCCCAATATTGACATTACCCCCATCAAGGATCATATCAATCTTTCCGTCCAGATCCTCCGCCACATGCTGTGCTGTTGTCGGACTCGGCCGCCCCGATGTATTGGCGCTTGGCGCGGACACATAGCCGCCGCCTCTACGGATCAGCTCCAGCGCGATTGGATCATCCGGCATCCGCACAGCCACAGTATCCAGTCCTCCTGTCGTCCCGTACGGTACTCTTGCGTTTTTCTTTAAAATCAAGGTAAGCGGACCCGGCCAAAACCGGTCTGTCAGTGCCTTCGTCTCCTCCGGGAGCTCCTCCACAATCTCCTCCAGCGCACTTTTCTCCGCAATATGTACAATCAACGGATTGTCAGAGGGTCTGCCTTTAGCCGTATACGTTTTTCTCGCCGCCTCCTCGTCAAGCGCATTTGCCCCCAGGCCGTAAACGGTCTCCGTCGGGAATGCGACCAGGCCGCCCTGCTTTATGATCTGTCCCGCTTCCTCCATAATTGCTTCATCGATTTGCATTCTGTCAATTTTTTCTATTTTCGTTTTCATGCCATCTATTATAGCATACTCATTCCTATTTCGAAACCCTCTGCCTCAGTCATTCTCTGAACCCGCTGATCTCAGACATTCTTCAATTCCGTCCGCAATCGCTTTTGCCAGCGTCTCCTGGTAAGATTCTTCCGCAAGCCTGGTAGCTTCCTCCTGGTTGCTCAAAAAGCCGCACTCGATAATCATCGTCGGAACTTCCGTCCGCCGCAGCAAATAATAGGTATCATTCCCTTTGATCGGACGGTTTTTTATTCCCTCAAGATTTTCTATCTGTTTCTGTACCGTATTTGCCATTTCCTCTCCCTCTTTGGAGTGTTCGAAGTAAAAAATCTGGGATCCACTGACATCCGGGGAGGGATAGCTGTTTTGGTGAATACTGACCGCAAGTGCAGGTGCCGTCTCATTAATCAGTTCTACCCTTCGTTTTAAGTCCTGCACTTGCTTATTATCTGCATCTTCATCATAGAGTCCTTTATCCTCCTCACGTGTCATCAGCACCGAAATGCCACGGGACTCCAGTTCCTCCTGCAGCTTCTTCGCAATCTGCAGATTAATGTCCTTTTCTAATGCGTCATTTACTCCTACTTTTCCAGGATCCTTCCCGCCATGTCCGGCGTCAATTACCACATCCGCCTGCCCGGTTTTTACCTCCCCCTGCGTCACAATACTCTCCACCTTTCGGATTCCGATCAATACCAGCACCAGAAAAAGAAGTGCAAGTATCCATTTCACCTTATCACCCATACAGAAACTCCCCTGTACTTCCATGCTCTTAAAAAAATATATGAGTACTGCTTGTACGATATATCTGTCTTTCCCAGGTTCCTAGGCGGTTCACGCAAACACACTTCTTTAAAAAGTAACAAGCGCCGCCCTGGAAGGACTTCCCACCGGGCGGCACGCTTCTCTCCCTGTACTACCGTACAGAGAAATCTGTATTTAGTTGTATCTTTATTATCCTTTGATGTACTGGGCAATCAGCTCCCAGATACCGTCCTTTTCGAATCCGATCTTCCATTCAGCCGCTCCGGCGAGATCATACTCCTTCATCACCTTGAGCTTGGCCTCCAGGGAAGACTCGTCTTCAAGCCAGATTTTGTACGTGTTTCCGTCCGCATTCCATTCTGCATAGTTCTGCTGTGTCGTCTCATCCCAGGTTGGGGTAACGCCTGCGCCTGATACGGCTTTCTCCGCATCCGGCATACCAATCGCCTGACTCGTCAGGCCCTCGGACGACTCGATCCACAGCCTTGTAAAGAGCGGAAGTCCGTTGATCACTTTTTCCTTCGGTACTTCTTTGAGTGTCTCCGTGATACCCTCTTTTACAAAATCAATAGATGCGACAGATCCGGCTTCCTCTGAACCGGAAAAATGCTCGTCATATCCCATAATAATCACGTAATCCGCCACAACACCCTGTTCTTCCCGGTTATAATGGCTTGTGAATCCAGGCACATAGTTGTCCACCGAAAGAACCAGGCCGTTCTTACGGCACTCGACGGATAATTCCCTCACAAACTGAATATAATGATCGCTCATCTCTTCTGTGATCTGCTCAAAATCCACATTGATGCCATCCAGACCTGTATTAAGCGCCTGAGTAATAAGCTGGCTTATCATATTCGCACGGCTCTGTGTATTACTCAATACTGCGAGCGTGTCGACCTGGTTAGTGAAATTATCAATCAATCCCCATACTTCCAGCCCTGCCTGGTGTGCCGTGTTGACATAATCGCTGTTTGCCAGTGAGGAAAGATTCCCGCTTGTGTCCTGAATAGAGAACCATGTCGGGGAAATGGTGGTAAGTCCGGACGTTCCCTCGATAACGGACGCTATATTTGCGTTGGCCGCCTGACTTGTCACCTGGTGCCATGCCAGGTTGATCTTATAGTCCTTATGGATGCTGGTGTACTCCGGTTCATCGTACTCAGACTCTCGCACCTGTGCCTCAGCTTTTCCAAGTGCATCTGACTTGGCATAACCGATGTAGCCGTCGCTTGTCCTGACCTTCACCCAGTCTCCGGCCTCCTCGATCACTACCACGTCATCTGACTTTTTAATCTCAGTCAACACCGGGCTCTTTACGCCTCCCAAGATGCGGACTTCCGTATTCTTTTTCACCTGGGCATGGTTTTCGTCCTTGTTCGTCACGACCACCGCCCTGTCCGGATTTTCGTAAACATCCAGAGTCATGTCTGTAAATTCCTTTACAAAATCCAGCGCAAGATAGACGGTATCATTTTCCATTTTTACAATTTCATAGTCTCTGGCCTGCGTCCCGTTTTCGGAACTAAACTCGCTTGCTCCCGCCAGTATACTAAGCGTCTGATCCGGTAAGGTATAAAGCAGTTTGTTTTCATTGGAGTCCCAATAAAATCTCTGATTCACATAATCGTGTACAGAATCGAAATCCAGATAAATCTGGCTTCCTTCTTTCATGCTCTTTACTTCAGGAATTTGGTTGTCGATCGTCATCCCCACCTGGTTGGTGGCATTAATACCAAAATACTCATTTTTATCAGCCTTTTCCTTCGACGGGCCATATCTGATCCATAATACGATTCCTGCCGCGACAGCCAAGATAAGTAAGAGCAGAAGAAGAACCAGGATGCGCTTTCTTCTCTTTCTGCGCTTTCGGATACGGCGCCTCATTTCCATTTCTTTCCTGCGTCTGAGTTCCTGATTACGGCGTCTTGGATCCTGCTGCTGTGCCGGTTTTACATTGCGTCTGTCCGGCCGCTCATCCGGTCTCCTCTTGCCTCGTCTTTCATCCATGTCCATACCTCCTGTATACGCTCACATTATATCAAGATTTCCTCTGCACGTCATTAAAAATTTTGATATTTTCGACTCCGTTCGCTGTAACTTCTGCGTAGAGGGGGGTCATCGCATGTTCATTTTTTATCCGATAGTTTTACAAACCTGACTTCTTTTACCTTTCCTTCCTCATCCGCCACGTAATCCCTCATATAAGAGAGATTTTCCTTCACGGCGTATTCGGACGCGATCTGAAGCGGACTGGCCGGATGCCCATCTATCTTCATCCGGACGCCCATCCGTTCATATTCCGAGAGTTCTGCAAACAGACGCCTGCATTCCTCGTCTTCTATGACGTCGCTCTCTCTACCATTTCCCATTTTTCTTTCCTGTAACCCGAAACATAAACTCTGAAAAACCATTTCAGTATGACTGCGGCCGGAGTATCTCCCTGTGAAGTGCATCAATTACTGATTGTGATATATTATTTATGATACCCCATATGCTGAAAAAGGTAGCATTGTTCCCGTTATTTTTCAAAATTTTATATCTTAGAAATCTGTCATTGAGTGTCTTTTGTGTGATTTTAATGAATATAACCTGAGAATAATTGTGATATGCTCTATTTTGACTCTATCGAACTGGCACAGATATGCTTTTCGCAAGAAAATCATGGCCGACACTGCATCTAAATCGATGCGGAACATGCTGACCAAAAATAGATCCTGTAAATATCCCCTCCTTTGCCTGTAAACGCAGTCATTCGGGAATACTACCTCTTGACCTGTTATTATACTACTGTTTCCCTTAATTGCAAGTATTTTTTTCTAAAATTTATTTACATAATTTTATTTTTTGTTTATACTACTATTGAGTTCGTATAAGATTATTTACAGGTAGGAAGTGATGATATGAAAATTGAAAAGATCAATGAAAATCAAATCCGTTGTACCCTGACACGTGCCGATCTGGAGGACAGACACTTAAAGATCAGCGAGCTTGCCTACGGTACCGAAAAGGCGAAATCACTTTTCCACGATATGATGCAGCAGGCTGCTTTCGAGTTCGGATTCGAGGCTGACGATATCCCGCTTATGATCGAGGCGATCCCATCCTCGTCGGATTCCATCGTGCTCATCATCACAAAGGTAGAAGATCCGGAGGAGCTGGACACCCGGTTTTCCAAGTTCGCTCCTTCCCCGTTTGATGATACAGATACAGCCAGGAAGTCCCTCCCAGACAAGCTGGAGGGCGCAGAGGATTTTCTGCAGCTTCTCAACAAGGTGAAAGAAGCAGTGGCAGAGATGCCTGGAAAGCTCGTCCGGACCGAGTCATCCGTCGGGACTGCCATCCGTCTTTTTTCGTTCGGCTCTCTTGACCGAGTACTTGACGCAGCGCATCTCCTCTCACCTATGTATCATGGAGTCAATACCCTTTATAAAGATCCGTCTGACGGATTCTTTGTTCTGGCACTCACACAGTCCAGCCATACGAAGAGTGATTTCAGCAAAATCTGCAACATGCTGACAGAATATGGTATTCTGGAGAAGAGTACTCCAGCGTCTCTTGCTTACCTGGAAGAGCACTGTGAGACGATCTATACTCAGACAGCCATCCAGCATCTTGCCAAACTTTAAATCAGACAAAAACACCGTCCGCAGGACTTACTCACCTGCGGACGGTGTTCTTTTCTATCTTTTATTCGTTTGCTTTTAAGAAAGCGTTGATCTTTTCTACTAATAACTCAGCGTCAATGCCATGCACCATGGCAGCCTCTTCCAGAGATTCCATCTGGGAAGCCGGACATCCAAGACAGTGCATTCCGATTTCCATAAGAATTGGAGCTACTTCCGGATGTGTATTAACAACTTCGCCGATCGTCGTAGTTTTCTCTACCTGATAAGCCATTTTAAATTCCTCCTTATTTACTTGGATTTACGTAATCCTTATTATAATACCATTTTTTCTAATTCGCAACCCAAAAGGTGCGCTTCTTCTACGAAATGTGTAACTATTCACCCATAAAACTCAGGTTCCCAGCTAAATTGCCACATAAAATTGTCAGAATTTTCTATATTTTATTTCTCCCACACCCCATCGTTTGATTATGGGAATGTCAACCTTTTTTTCCGGTTTTTTCGACAAAAAATTAATTTTATTGCATCTCCACAAAACATTCGTTCTTTTAAAAGGCAGAAGTTATCCCCACAATTCACAAGTTTTTATGTGGATAATGGGGATAACTTCGGAAAACAACGCTATTTTACCCTTTTTTTGCAATTTTGATGTGGAAAACGATTTTTACCGCGTTTTCCATTTTTTTACAATATATTACAAATTTGTGCATTTTGCCTATTCGCAATTTTTTTCTCTTTTGGCCTATTTAGAAGATTCTTCTTACTGTCACAATACTTGTATAGGTAGCAGGAGAAATTCCAATCCCATGCGCCGGATCCTGGGCGTTGACAATCTGTCCATTTCCAGAATAAATACCTACATGGCCATTATAGCAAATGATATCTCCCGGCTGTGCCTCCGAATAGGATACTGCGTATCCCGCACTTCTCTGTGCTGAGGATGTTCTTGGAAGAGATACACCAAAGTGTGCATAGACCGACTGCACGAATCCGGAACAGTCCGCTCCGTTTGTGAGGCTCGTCCCTCCCCAGACATAAGGGTTGCCAATAAATTGGCATGCGTAATCCACCACAGCCTGTCTTTGTGCCTGCTTTCTCTCCGCCTCTTCCCGTGCCCGCTGTTCTGCCTCAGCCTGTAGTCTTGAAGCCTCCTCTTCCTTCGTTTCCCCATAGGAAAAAGTTACTTCCGTACCGTTTTTCAAGGCTTCGGCCTCCATTTGGCGGATCTTCTGCTGTGCGCTTTTCATCTCCATCAGATTTTCCGACCTCACAAATCCGGTTACATTACCAGAACGGATTGCTGTCCATTCTCCCACCGGGCCCTCCAGTGTAACGACATTCCCCGGATAAAGCTTTCCTGTCCAGTCACTGTCATCGGATGTACTGCTTCTGACATATAAATAATCAGAAGAAAGATTAACAAAACCGGTGTTCTCGTATTTTCCGTTCTGCTCTTTTACGATGAAATCCTCGTTGTCTCTCTCTTCTACTATAATGGAAGTATCTTCCTCTTCTGTATTCTGTACCGGTGTAAATAGTCCGCTTGTCCGCAGCACGTCATTTGTGGTTGGAAATGTTATGTTTTCTGTCTGACATACGGCAGTTTCTGCCTGTTCCAAACTATCCGACGCCTTAGCGTGTAGCCCGTTTGTCCCCAGCAGTCCGGCCGTCATGGCGATTACCAGTCCTTTTTTAAAACTCATATGCATAACCTGAATCCTCCTTCTTCTATAGTTATGTATATTTTCTTTCGTAATTATTACATATTTGTTACAAATATTACGTTTTGTATTCTAACATATTTCATTTCTTTGTCAAGAAGGTTTTCCCTTCGGGCACGGATTCTTTTTGATTTCTTCTTGACAAACTTCGAGTTTTTTTTTACTATAAATATAGTAATTGTTATTATTATTAAATGAAGGGAGGGGTTCCGTTGACAGCATTAAAGTACAGCAGGCAGCGCGAATCAATTAAGGACTACCTGATGCATACAAATGCACATCCTACTGCCGATATGGTTTATCTCCATGTAAAAGAGCAGTTTCCAAATATCAGCCTTGGAACCGTGTACCGGAATCTGAATCTTCTCTCCGATATGGGCGAGATTATTAAAATACCGACTCCGGACGGCGCGGACCGTTTTGATGGACGTACTGTCCCGCACTATCATTTCTTTTGCACCGAGTGTGGATGCATGAAAGATATGAATATGGAATGTATAAGGCAAATCAACCAGATCGCCAATGAATCCTTTGACGGGATCATCGAATCACACAGCATTACCTTTTACGGGAAATGCAGCAGGTGCCTTCACAGTCATTCCGAAGCGGCTGCGATGTAAACACGACGCAAATATGAACAATTTATAAATTCCAAAATAGGAATTGACAAGCATCGGCAAAAGTGCTATATTGATATCAGTAATTATTACTGTTTTCAAACAAACTAAGGATTAGAAAGAAAAGGAGATATGTATTATGAAAAAATGGGTATGTACAGTATGTGGTTATGTTTATGAAGGAGAAAATCCGCCGGCAGAATGTCCGCAGTGCCATGTTCCTGCTGAGAAGTTCCAGGAGATGGCTGGAGAGAGAACATGGGCTGCTGAGCATGTTGTAGGTGTTGCTCAGGGCGTCAGCGAAGATATTATTGCTGATTTAAGAGCAAACTTTGAAGGTGAGTGCTCCGAAGTAGGTATGTACCTTGCAATGGCAAGAGTTGCCCATAGAGAAGGATATCCGGAGATCGGATTATACTGGGAGAAAGCAGCATGGGAAGAAGCAGAGCACGCTGCAAAATTCGCTGAATTATTAGGTGAAGTCGTTACAGACAGCACAAAGAAAAACCTCGAAATGCGAGTTGAGGCTGAAAACGGTGCTACAGCAGGTAAATTCGACCTTGCAAAGCGTGCGAAAGCAGCAAACCTCGATGCGATCCATGACACGGTTCACGAGATGGCAAGAGATGAGGCTCGCCACGGAAGAGCATTTGAAGGACTCCTTAAGAGATACTTCGGCTAAGATATACCTAATTGTTATATTTCATGGGACGGTTCTTTAGAATCGTCCCGAAATCAGTCATTGAAGGAGGAAAAAGATGTCTAAATACGAAGGAACAAAAACAGAACAGAACCTGATGACCGCATTCGCAGGAGAATCTCAGGCAAGAAATAAGTATACATTCTATGCTTCTCAGGCAAGAAAGGCCGGATATGTACAGATTGCGAATATCTTTGAAGAGACAGCAAATCAGGAGAAAGAGCACGCTAAAATGTGGTTCAAAGAATTCCACGGAATCGGCGATGTAGCAGACAACCTGAAAGACGCTGCTGCTGGAGAGAACTACGAGTGGACAGACATGTACAAGACCATGGCTGAGGAAGCAAAGGCAGAGGGATTCGATGAACTTGCCGCTAAGTTCGAGCTTGTAGCAGAGGTTGAGGCTTCCCACGAGAAACGCTACAACAAGATTCTGGGTACATTTGAATCAGGCAATACATTCAAAGGCGACGCTCCTCTTGGCTGGAAATGTAACAACTGCGGATATATTTACGAAGGCGAAGAGGCTCCGGAAGTATGTCCGGTATGTGCTCATCCGAGAGCTTACTTTGAAAGAAAAGTAGAGAACTATTAAAATTACCCATAGAATAAAACTGCCCTCTTTCCCGGATCTATACAGCAGATCCTGGAAGGAGGGCATTCTTTTACATTATTTTCTGATAGATCTGTTTCACTGGCACATACAGCAGGCTTACTGCCACAGCCATAAATACTGCATTGAATATCGTAGCCGGAATAGAAGCTGTGGAGGCTGCCACTGCAGCGCCAATGCCGCTTCCGGTAACGACGAGCCCGACAATTCCCATAGCCCATTCAATCAGAATATTCAGTATCGCATAGAGAATACTACAGATTACCACTCCTTTGTACTCTTTCTTACGGTCACCTCCCGCACGTCTCTGGAACCAGGCGAACAGCGCTCCCACCAAAAGACACTTGACAATCGTCTCCACAAATACCTGCGGAATCGATTGGACATATCCATTCAGCAGGTCAAAGATCAGCAAACCAGCCGTCCCTGTGACCGCGCCTTTTTTTCCTCCCTGGAGAAGCATCCCCATCACTACAAATACATGTCCAAAATGAATAAACGGCGTCCCGACCACAGCCGGAACCGGAATTCGAAATGCCTGAATTCCCAGAAAGGTGACAGCGGTAAAAAATGCCATACTGACTAAGGTTTTGATTTTCTGATCTTTCATCTCTATACCGCCTTCGTCCGTTTCGTTTCTTTCATAAGCATACCGCTCCTTAGAAGTACTGGGCGAAGCACGTTATAAAGAACTCCGGCTAGGACTACAGATACGATCGCATTGATCAGTGTCGCCGCACCGTTGATTTTAGCAAGTGTCTCCGCCATCTGCTGCGGCTGCCCTAAAATGTACTGTTTATAGAAATAACCGAAAATCGGATCCGCAAAAACATTGAATCCCAGTCCTGCGACACATGCCAGAACACTCCACTTCATCACGTATTTCTTATCCGTACTTTCATTGATTTTTGCGACACGGTGCGCTACAAGTCCAACAATCAGTCCGATGGCAAATTTCAAGATAAAGGTCTTCGGCGCCCCTACAATATAGATTGGATCCAAAAGATCTCCAATCGTCATTCCGATTGCTCCGGCAAGTCCGCCGTAGCCGCCACCAAGAATCAGCGCCGCCAGCGCACAAAAAGCATTCCCTGCGTGAATGGACGTCGCATCTCCTCCCGGCACCGGAATCTTAATCTGCAATACAAAAGCCACATAACTTAACGCTGCAAATATGGCGGTCTGTGCAAGTTTTACTGTTAATCGATGTCTTTGATTCATCATTCATCCCTCTCTTCCTGTTTCTTGCCCTATCTTATCACCGAACTGGATTTATTAAAATATCCAGTTTTATCATTTTTAACCAGTCCAGTATGCCCCGTTCTTTTTTTAAGAAATTTACTATTGATTTTTGGGAATAACGGATATAATATTAGCATATAGATTATATAGTTTTAAAAACTACATGTTGTTCTATGAATATGTTTTCAGAGGGAGGCAAGACTATGAACAGACATAACAAACATCTCAAAGATCCAGGAAGTGCAATTACTCATTTTATCGGTATGCTGATGGCTATTTTTGCGGCAGTCCCGCTGCTGATTAAAGCCGCAAGGGAGCCAGATCATATTTACCTTATCTCATTAACCATTTATGCGCTCAGTCTGATTTTACTGTATGCGGCAAGCACCACTTATCATACTTTTGACTTATCGGAGAAGGCCAATACGATTTTAAAAAAAATTGACCACATGATGATTTTTATTCTGATTGCTGGAAGCTACACCCCGATCTGCCTGATTACACTGAAAGGCCGAACCGGAGTCATCCTCCTTTCCCTTGTATGGGGAATTGCGCTTGTGGGCATTATCCTGAAAGCATTCTGGGTATTCTGTCCGAAATGGGTATCCTCCATTCTCTACATTGGAATGGGCTGGACCTGTGTCCTCGCTTTCACCCAGATTTTAAATGCTCTCTCACCGGCAGCGTTTGGCTGGCTTCTGGCAGGCGGTATCATCTACACGATCGGCGGCATCATCTATGCATTGAAGCTCCCAATCTTCAATAACCGCCATAAAAACTTCGGTTCTCACGAGATCTTCCACCTCTTCGTGATGGGCGGAAGCATGTGCCACTTCATTGTAATGTACGCCTTTGTACTTTAAAAGGCCACGCCTCTGCGTGACCTTTTCCCGGTCCGATTCCTGTCAGGCCGGGTTTTCTTTTTGATATCCTATTTCATGTCTTGTCTGGCTTTCTTTTTGATACTCCTGGTAATTCTCGATCAATTCTTCTTTGCGTTTCCGGGGAAGACGCTTGATCTGATACTCCCGCCGCATCGCCTCTTCCCTGGAAGCAAATACTTCGTAGTACTGCAGAGCCACCGGACGCCTGGTCTTCGTATATTTTGCCCCTTTCCCCTCATTGTGGGCTTTCAAACGTTTTTTCAGATCGTTGGTCCACCCGGTATAAAAAGTACCGTCGCTGCATTTTAAAATATAAGTAAAATTTTTCTCTTCCTTCTGTTTTTTCATGTTTCCTCCTAGAAAGGTGCGTATGCTCCCCCCTGATAACGCTTCAAGAGAATCAGTGCCGCCACGGACGCACAGACCTCTCCGATCGGGAAAGACGCCCAGACTCCTGCAGGTCCCCAGACAGCGGACAATGCCACAGCACACGGGATCGTAATGATAAACTGTCTGAGAAGTGAAATCAGAAGCGAATGTTTGCCCTCTCCAAGAGATTCAAACACTCCCGAATAAATGACTCCGATGGTGGATACCAGAAATCCCAGACTGATCAGCCGGAGTGCCAGAATCCCCGCTTTCAAAAGCGATTCTTCCGCATCAAACAGCGCAAAGATCTGCCCCGGTATCGCAAGGGACAACACTGTACCGATCAACATAATACACCCTGCTGAAAGCAAACTGTAACGGATAATGCTTTTTACTCTCTCTTTCTCTCCTGCTCCGTAATTGTAACCAACCAGCGGACGCATCCCCTGAACAATTCCGTTCGCCGGCATATAGATAAAAGTCTGAAGTTTAAAATAAACACCCAGGACCGCAACATATACATCAGAAAAGCCTCCCAAAATCCTGTTCAGAATACTGACGAGGATGGATGGCAGGGTCATCATAATACTGGACGGGATTCCCACACTGTAAATCTGAAGAATCATACTTTTTTCAAACTTAAGATATTTCGGATGAATCTCTACCGCAAACCGACGTCTTTTGTAAACAACGATGTAGAGCAGAAATGCTGTAATCTGACCGATTACCGTTGCATAGGCGGCGCCCTTCACCCCCATAGCCGGACAGCCCAGAAGTCCGAAAATCATAATCGGATCCAGGATAATATTAATGATCGCCCCTGTGGCCAACAAGATCATCGTGATCTTCATTTCCCCGATTCCTTGGAAAATCTTCTCAAAAGCAATCTGAAGCAGACACCCAAAAGACAGACAGAGGACAATATAAGTATAATCGCATGCCAAATCCACGATGCCATCATTTTTCGTAAACATAGCAAGAAACGGCCTTGTCACAAAGATACCAAGAAGCACAAACAGGATGCAGTGAATCACTGTCAGTGCCATTCCGATTGTCGCCGCCTGATTGGCCCTTTCCTTTCTCCCTGCGCCCAGGTGAATGGCTATGGCAGAACTGATCCCCACTCCAATTCCAACGGCTACGGATGTTACCACATTTTGCAGCGGATACGCAAGGGAAACCGCTGTCAGTGCATCCGTTCCAAGCCTCGACACATAAATACTGTCGACAATATTATACAATGACTGGATTAGCATGGAAATCATCATCGGCACTGACATCGACATTAAAAGAGGAAACACCTTTCCCGTTTTCATAAAATCGTTTGTCTTTTCCATCTCATCTCTCCTTACTCTTTCATGTCCCAAGAACAGAAAAAAGATCATATGCCTGTTTAATGCTGAAACAGGAAAACCATATGATCTTCATTTCACATTTATTTTTACTTGGATATGGTAGCACATTTTGTTCGCTGTTGTCAAACAGATTTTGAGAGACGCCCGTCATTATACGCCCGGAACTGTTCGCCTTCTTGTATCTATTTTCTTTACATTGCTTCTTCTCATTGCAGAAATCCGGAATAGTATTGCCGATAAAACTAATGCTAAAATCTGGACAGCAAATGCAAGGACGAGACTTTCCGTCAAACCCGCCACCAAAAAACCTAATGCCGCAATTCCTCCGGAAAAAATTGCGTACGGCATCTGTGAAACAACATGATCCACATGCCGGCATTGAGCGCCTGCACTCGATAGGATGGTTGTATCTGAAATTGGGGAACAATGATCCCCAAAAACTGATCCTGACAGCACCGCGCCCAGACAGCAGTATATCATTTCAGTCGGCATATTCAGGGACTGTGTGATCTGTACACTGATCGGCAGCATGATTCCAAACACACCCCAGGAAAAACCAGTTGCCAATGCCATTACCCCCGACAAAAGAAATAACAGAAACGGAAGAAATACCGCCGGTACTGCATATTTTACGATCAGTCCTGAAAGAAAGGTTCCCGCTTCCAATGCAGAGATCATATCGATCAACACCCACGCAAACAGAAGTGCGCTTGTCGCCCCCGCCACTGCCCGGATACCTTCCGCAGCCACCATGACCGGATGCTTCCCGTGAAGCTTAAAGTAACGGATACCACAATAAATACATGCCGCCACACATCCCAGGAGCAAAGACAGATAGGTAGACGCATTTTCCAGAATACGGAAAATATCAAAACTCCCGGATGCGATAAGTCCCGTCAGAAACATCATACAAAAACTGATTCCTGCCAGCAAAACAATCGGCACCACCAGATCAGATGCTTTTTCTTCTCCCTCTTTTTGTACCATTGTCTCGGCATGTCTTATGGCTCTCTCCTGACGGTAAATTGACGCCACATCCTTCATTTTTCCGACATTGATATTAAACCATGCGCTCAGTCCAACTACGCTCAGTGCAAAAATAGCGTAAAAATTGTAAGGGATCGTATGGATAAACTGATTAAGTGGGGCTGCCGTACGAGGCAGTAAAACCGCAAACAATGCAATAATATACGCTCCCCAGCTTGACAACGGACAAATCGAACATACCGGAGCACTTGTTGAGTCAATCAGATAAGCCAGCTTTTCCCTGGATACCTTGTAACGATCTGTCAGCCCTCTTGATACTTCCCCTACTGTAAGGGCATTAAAATAATCATCGATAAAGATGAGAATACCTAAAATTACCGCCATCATCTGCGCCATTCCCGCACTTTTAACCCGCTTTTGTGCCCAACGTGCGAATCCTGCCGCACCGCCATTTTTTTCAATAAATGCCGTTACCATTCCAAGACCAAGAATAAATAAAATCAGCAGAATATTGTCTGTATTTACAGCCCCATCCTCATAAAAAATGCCTACTGCTTCCTCCACAATATTTTTCATTGCTGGAAGAAGTTGAAAATTCTCAATCATAAGGGCACTAATGACAATTCCTGAAAAGATGGAAAGAATAATCTTCTTTGTAGCAATTACCATAACAATAACAAGCACCGGGGGAATCAGCGCATATACACTTCCAATCATAACTCCATTTACCGCCTTTCTATGCCTTCTTCCGATTTACCGGCAGCTCTCTTTTAGAAGCATATGTCCGCCCCTGATAACACAGCCGCTCTCCAAAATCCGGTCTGCTTCACCTGTCACCAGCGGCCGTACAAATCGTTTGACCTGTTCGCTGATATAGGAAGATGCCGTCCGGTAATAAATACTGGGAGTATGATCCACACAATAGTGAACCACGCCCTCTTCCACATAGAGGGGACATTCATATGTAGTTGGATGGGAAGTTTCCACTGCCCCCGCCTTGTCGCAGCTTACATCAATCAGAAGCGCCTCTTTTTTCGCATGGCACAATGTCTCTTTATCTATAATATGATCCTTTCGTTTCGGATCCCATAATACTGCATTGACAAGAATATCGAATTCTCCAATATCCATTCGTAATTTTTCTTCCTGGTTTCTGCCATAGACAATTACTTCGGCGCCATCCTGAGTCAGTGCTTTCACTGCTCCCAAAGCCGCGTTTCCCTTTCCAATCACTGCGGCACGTTTTCCGGCCGGAAGCATCCCATAGCATTGGCAGGCATGCCTGACCGCTGATTCTCCGGCAAGTACATTATTTTTATAGAATACCTGCATCCCTTCTTCCATCATTTCTTCCCAGGCATATACTTCGAACTTCTTTCTCAGAAGAATTGTTTTTACCTCTTCACATACATGTGGATGCACCCATCCGAAAAGAGTGCGCCCCTCTTTCAGTTCTCTGAGATATTCTGCGTCTCCCACTTTCGGATCACACACGATATCACAGATTCTTAGAATCTCTTCCCTGTCGGCTGTATGTGCGCCGTTTGCCTGATATTCTTTATCATCAATTCCAAACTCCTTCCCATATCCGGTCTCAAAGACCAGATAATCCGCAAAATCCTTGAGATCATCCATATCATCAGGAAGAAGCGCAATTCGCCGTTCATTTTCCTTTTCGCTTTTCACAAATCCCATTTTTTTCATAAGGCAATGCTCCCGTTTTTATGATTTGCATTAGTTATAACACTTCGTCTGCAGAATACAACCACCTTAATCGTTTTTTAACAGATATCAAATCATTCTTAATCCCCCTCTAATAGTCCAAAAGCAACTCTTCACATCCACACCAGAAGAGAACCGAAACAACAAGCAGTCCTGGATTACCATGCGGGACGAGGATTCCAGGATGATATATGTAAAAATATGGAATTTGTGCAAAAGCCAACTTACAAGACTGGATAAAGAAATATAATAATCATAAAGAATTAATTTGGAGATTGGAAAAATCACATTGTCTTTTAGAGTTTTTTCTACGCCGCTCTAAACATCCCATATTCCTTCGGCACATGTAATACTCCATTGGAAGTTTGCCGCATCAAAATATTCTTAATGTCCTGCTTTGGGACATTCCACAGCAGCGCCATGCTGGACAACGAATAAATATATTCGACCATATCATTTACATTTGTTACTGCCAGCGAATCCATATATTCTAACTTTTCAACCTTTGAGAAAAATTTACTTAATATTTTGCCTCCATTTTGAAGTGTGAAATTTTTGTTTGTGCTCTCTTCCATACCATACCCAGAAAACAACTTGGAGAGATATTCCATAATCCCATGTTCACCATAAGTAGCGCAATAAAACTTTCCTCCCTTTTTTAACACACGTCTTACTTCTGCCAATGCTTTATGCAGATCTGGCACATGATACAACATCATATTCGCAATTACAATATCAAAGGTTTTGTCCTCAAATGGTATATTCTGAATATCAATAACCTGATATTCAACATTATCATAGAAACCAACTGTTTCTTGGGAAACCCTGACCATTCTGGCTGAAAAATCGGAGAGTACCAGTTTTGAGCAAAAGTCAATCACCTCTTTTTTTCCCTTCCACATATCCCCCGTTCCACATCCTAATTCTAAAATTGTCATCCCCTTGGAAATTTCATAATTTGAAAAGATCCAGTTCCCAAATCCCACTTTATTCGTTGAATACTTTTCGTGAATAGCTATTCTTGTATTTAGGTTTGTTTCCGTTGCATATTGCTGTTTAACGATATCCGCATGATTCAAATTACTCATTGTCACACGCCTCCACTTATTGGTTTATTCCCACACAAATTATAACTCCCAGAAAAAGCCGACGCAAGATGAATGTCTTCTCATTCCCTTACGCCGGCATCTTCTACTATCTTTTCTTTTTGACGGTACAGCTTGTTCCTGTCTTTCCCTCTACTCACTCAAAAACTGAAGTGGGTCAATCGGCTGTCCGTCTTTACGGAATTCAAAATAGAGATTGCATCCTTCCACGCTGTAGTATCTGGTTGGCTCTGCCAGATAGCCAAGCACAGTCTTCGCCTCCACGCTGTCCCCGGTCTTTACCTGGACATTTTGGAGCTGTCCATAGATCGCTTCATAGCCGTTTCCCATATCTACGGTAACAGTTGTACCTTCCTGCGGAGTCCTGTCTATAGACTTGACAATACCTTTTCCCGCAGAGATTACCTGATCATTGACCGCACCACCGATAATCAGTGCCGGGTTATATTTATACTCTTCCAGTGTTGAAAAATACACGGTCTTGTCCATACTGTAATTCATCAGTACCGCTCCGCTCACCGGCCAGATCAGCTTGTCCCCTTCGCTGAAATTAATCTCATTTCCGCCGCCTGCTGTCTCCTGAGAATCCATTCCGCCATTTTCCGGCGTCTGGGACCCCGTTCCGTTCTCTGTGGCTGTTCCGGTATCTGTCCCGTCCTGCGTGGAAAGACCATCATTTTGACCAGACTGTGTATCGTCCCCGGATGTTCCCGTGCCAGAGGACGCCGGATCCTGCGTCTCTTCGTTCAGGCCGTTCTCTGGCAATCCCGAGAGCCCCTCGTCTGTCAGATCATCTGTAGACTCGTTGATCACATCGCCCGCATCCGCGCTCTGATATTCTTCCAGCTCCTTCTGACTTTCCTCTTCAATCTTAGCCATCTCATTTTTGACGTTACTTTTGTATTGCTGAAATGTATAGACACCCGTTAGAACGACTGCCACCGCCATACAGACTGCCATCCCGATTTTTGCTCCCCGCCGTTTTTTAGGAGCGCGCTTGTTGTTGTTCATCTTCATCACCTCTGGCATTATCTTTGCCAGAAACAAAGAAGCTTATTCTGTGTTGTCCAAAATTTCCGCAACTTCTTTTAAAACAGTACCCTCAAAAAAATATTCTAAAATTTTTTTATAGCTTTTACCCTCTTTTGCAAGTTCTTCAGCCATATTCTGGCTCAATCCGAGACCGTGACCAATCCCTTGCGTGATGACAGTCGTTTTTTTGTCTGTCTGACGCATCGTATAACAGGATGATGGCAGTTCCCACTGATTCCGGAATGTATCACCGTCAATCACATTCTCTCCCTGTTTTACTTCCAGCACATACCCTGCACTGTCCTGTTTGGTAATCTCATATCCGGTGCCGTCGATTTCTTTTGATTGAAATGCGTCCTCGGCATTTTTGTCCGCCGCACAGTCCACGCTCTTCAGATACGGATACTGATCTGTCCCAAGCACTTCTTTGGCATCCCGCGTCTTCCCGTTTGTCAGTCGGCAGTATGGCACATACGCAGGCTGGTCTTCATAGACAAGGATCCGTTCTTTTGTCTCATTCCACGCTTCCTTTAACCTTGCGTAATTTTTCTGCATCTTGCTTTTCCATTCGTCCTCCATCTCGTCCACCGTATAAAAGGGATCAGTAAAGACGAGTTCTTTTCCTTCCTCTTGCTCTGTCATCTTTTTGTAAATGCCAGTCCTTACAATGACCGCCTGCGCCTTGATCGTCTCTATATCCATATCCATTGAAATCTCTTTTGCCAAGACGCCCATTCCATACGCATCCAGCGACATGGTTGTCATCCGGTCGTTTCCGCCGCTTTGTACCGATACTTCCGTTTCCTTCTGTTTGGGAGCTGTGAGACCGGACGGACCATTGATAAAAATGGTAATCACATAGGGCAGCGCAATCAAAAGAAACAGGATACAGCCATATTTTTTCCATTTCCGAAGCATAAAAAAACCTCCCATACAGCATATGAGAGGTTTTTTATTCTTATTCCTGTTTGTTTCCCGTTGTTATGAATGTCTTAGGCATCCACCTTGATCTGATCTAAATGCCAGATATCGTCTACATATTCCTGGATCGTTCTGTCGGATGAGAACTTGCCGCAGCAAGCCACATTCATAAGCGCTTTCCTGGACCAGGCTTCTCTGTCTTTATACGCCTCTTCCACACGTTTCTGTGCGTCCGCATAAGAACGGAAGTCTTTCAGAATAAAGTATCTGTCTGCACGTTCCCGACCATGTGTGTTCACAAGGGAATCGTAGAGATCCCGGTACATTTCCCGGTTACCGTTTGCATAGGTGCCGTCAATCAACTGGTCTACCACACGCTTGATATCCCAGTCATTAAAATAGATATCCGTCGGATTGTAGCCGCCGTGATTCTCAAAGTGAATGACTTCCTGAGAAGAAAGGCCGAAAATAAATGCATTTTCCATGCCGACTTCTTCCACGATCTCCACGTTGGCTCCATCCATTGTTCCAAGAGTTGGAGCACCGTTAAGCATGAATTTCATGTTTCCGGTACCGGACGCCTCTTTGGAAGCTGTAGAAATCTGTTCACTGACGTCCGCCGCCGCGAAGATAATCTCTGCGTTGGATACCCTATAGTCCTCGATGAATACGACTTTAATCTTGCCGTTGATGCTTTTATCGTTATTGATCACATCCGCAACAGAGTTGATCAGCTTGATTGTCTCCTTGGCACGCACATAACCTGCCGCCGCCTTTGCTCCGAAAATAAAAGTTCTGGGATAGAAGTACATCTCCGGATGGTCTTTAATCTGATTGTACAGATACATTACATGAAGAATATTCAAAAACTGGCGTTTATATTCATGGAGACGCTTTACCTGTACATCGAATATGGATCTCGGATCAATCTCGATACCGTTATTGTTTCGGATATACTCTGCCAGCCGCAGTTTGTTCTGGTACTTGATCTCTGCAAACTCAGCAAGCGCTTTCGGATCATCCACATACTTTTTCAGCTTGCTCATCTCAGACAGATCGGTAATCCATCCGTCTCCAATGTGCTTTGTCACCCAGTCCGCAAGAAGCGGGTTCCCATGGAGAAGAAATCTTCTCTGTGTGATTCCATTTGTCTTGTTGTTGAATTTCTCCGGCATCATGTCGTAGAAATCCTTCAGCTCTTCATGTTTCAAAATCTCCGTATGCAGTCTTGCCACACCATTTACAGAATATCCTGCCACAATCGCAAGGTGCGCCATCTTCACCTGTCCGTCCCGGATGATTGCCATTCTTGCCACTCTGCCCTCATCGCCCGGGAATCTCACTCGGATCTGCTCGATAAATCTGCGGTCGATCTCCTGAATGATCTGGTAAATACGAGGAAGCAGCTTGGAAAAGAGGTCAATCGGCCATTTTTCCAGCGCCTCCGCCATAATGGTATGATTTGTATACGCAACAGTCTTTGTCGTCACATCCCATGCCTCATCCCATTCCAGGCCTTCCTGGTCAATGAGCAGATGCATCAACTCCGCAACCGCCAGAGTCGGGTGGGTATCGTTCATCTGGATCGTCACCTTTTCGTGCAGTTTGCGAACGTCATCATGTTTCTTCTTATAGCGCACAAGAAGTGCCTGGAGGCTTGCGGAAATAAAGAAATACTGCTGTTTCAGACGCAGTTCTTTTCCAGCATAGTGATCGTCGCACGGATAGAGCACGTCTACGATCATCTTGGCAAGATTCTCCTGCTCTACCGCATGACGGTAATCTCCACGGTTGAATGCATCCAGATGGAAATCAGTAATCGCTTCCGCATCCCAGATTCTCAGTGTATTGACAACATGGTTTCCATATCCGATGATCGGCATATCGTACGGCACCGCACGCACCGAACTGTAACTCTCTTGAATAAAATTATTGCGCTTTGTCACCGGATCATACTCGATCCGGACGTCACCACCGAAGCGGACCTCTTTTGCGTATTCATCCCGGCGAATCTCAAACGGATTACCGTCCTTCAGCCAGTTATCCGGCACCTCTACCTGATAGCCGTTCTCAATTTTCTGCTTGAACATTCCGTAACGGTAGCGGATGCCGCAGCCATATGCCGGATATCCCAGTGTAGCAAGTGAATCAAGGAAACAGGCGGCGAGTCTGCCAAGACCACCATTTCCAAGGGCCGCGTCCGGCTCCTGGTCTTCTACGATGTTCAGATCGATTCCCATCTCATCCAGTGCTTCCTTCACTTCCTGGTAGGCCGTCATATTAATCAGGTTGTTGCCGAGCGCTCGTCCCATCAGGAATTCCATGGACATGTAGTACACGGTCTTCGGATCCTTCTTCTCCATCTCTACCTGGGTTGCCAGCCAGTAATCGATGATCGTCTCTTTTACCGCAAGGGATACCGCCTGAAAGATCTGCCGGCCGGTTGCTTCTTCGATTGTTTTTCTATAAAGGTTCTTAATGTTATTCTTTACTTCCTCTTTAAAAGCTTCTTTCTCAAATCTTTTACTGTACATCTTACTATTCCCTTCCTGAACATATTACATATCCTATGCTTCGTCTCTCTTTGCCACTCCAATGGTAACAGCCTCGCCGTTAATCTTCCACTCTTTGACGTAGCCTGATGGCTCTGCCTTTTCCAAAGAGACGGCAAGCACATCATCTGAGATTTCAGTACAGTTGTCTGTAAAGACGGCTTCTGCCCTCTCACTGCCAGTATATGTTACATGAATCTTATCTGTCACTTCAAAGGCTGCTTCTTTTCTCATGGTCTGGATCTTACTGATAATCTCGCGCACAAATCCTTCTTCCAGAAGTTCTGGCGTCAGATTCGTATCCAGTACGACTGTAATGCCATAATCGCTTTCTGATACATAGCCCTCTGTCTGCGTCATATCGATCAACAAGTCATCCTTCGTCAGGACAACTTCCTCACCATTGACGTTAAATTTCAGTTCGCCGTTGCTCTCCAGATCGTCCATCGCCTGGTTGCCGTCCAGACTTTCCAGCTCTTTTTTGATACCCCCAAGAAGCTTGCCGTATTTTGGTCCTACAGTCTTTAACTGTGGCTTGAACGTGTAGGTAGTAAACGCCCTGACGTCCTCTGTCTGCGTCATTTCCTTCACGTTAAGCTCCTCGGTAATGATCTCCCGATAGTACTTTGGAAGCTCTTCTACACCTTTTACGAACATCTTGCCAATCGGCTGACGATTCTTGATGTTAGCCGTATTTCTGCAGGCGCGTCCCATCACAACGATCTTGAGTACTTCGTCCATATAGCGTTCCAGCTCACTGTCGATCCATGACTCGTTTACTTCCGGAAAATCGCACAGATGGATACTCTCCGGCGCTGTCTGATCCAGGCTTCTTACAAGATTCTGATAGATTTCCTCTGTCATAAACGGAATCATCGGAGCCGCCGTTTTTGATACCGTCACAAGCGCCGTGTACAGTGTCATATACGCATTGATCTTATCCTGCTCCATTCCTTTTGCCCAGAAACGCTCACGGCTTCTTCTTACATACCAGTTACTCATATCGTCCACAAAATCCTGAAGCGCTCTTGCGGATTCCGGGATCCGGTAATTAGAAAGATTCTCATCCACAGTCTTTACAAGCGTGTTCAGCTTAGACAACAGCCATTTATCCATAACAGACAATTTTTCATATTCCAGTTTATATTTTGTAGCATCGAACTCATCAATATTCGCGTACAGTACAAAAAATGCATAGGTATTCCACAAGGTTCCCATGAACTTACGCTGTCCCTCCTGTACCGCCTTTCCGTGAAAACGGTTTGGCAGCCACGGTGCGCTGTTTACATAGAAATACCACCGGATCGCGTCTGCCCCGTAAGTCTTAAGCGCCTCAAACGGATCGACCGCATTCCCTTTGGATTTACTCATCTTCTGTCCGTTTTCATCCTGCACATGCCCAAGGACAATTACATTCTTGTACGGAGCCTTGTTGAAGATGAGGGTAGAAATCGCAAGCAGAGAGTAGAACCATCCTCGTGTCTGGTCTACCGCCTCGGAGATAAAATCTGCCGGGAACTGCTGCTCAAAGAGCTCTTTATTTTCAAATGGATAGTGATGCTGTGCGAATGGCATGGAACCGCTGTCAAACCAGCAGTCAATGACTTCCGGTACACGGTGCATCTCTTTTCCACATTCCGGACAGCGAATCGTCACCCCGTCAATATACGGACGGTGAAGCTCGATATCCTCCGGACAGTTGTCTGACATGGATTTCAACTCTTCAATACTGCCGATAGCGTGCTGGTGTCCACATTCACATTCCCAGATATTGAGCGGTGTACCCCAGTAACGGTTTCTGCTGATGCCCCAGTCCTGTACATTTTCCAGCCAGTCTCCAAAGCGGCCCTTTCCGATGCTCTCCGGGATCCAGTTGATCGTATTATTATTATGGATCAAGTCGTCTTTCACCTCTGTCATACGGATAAACCAGGACTCTCTTGCATAGTAGATCAGCGGAGTATCGCATCTCCAGCAATGAGGGTAACTATGCTCAAATTTCGGCGCGGAAAAGAGCAATCCTCTCTTTTCCAGATCTTCCAGGATCATAGGATCGGCTTTCTTGCAAAATACGCCTGCAAACGGAGTCTCCTCTGTCATTTCCCCTTTTCCGTCTACAAACTGTACAAATGGCATATCATAGCGGCGTCCCACCTTGGCATCGTCCTCACCGAATGCCGGCGCGATATGAACCACGCCAGTACCGTCAGTCAGTGTAACATAGGTATCACACAGCACATAAAATGCCTTTTTATGCTGCTTTTGGGCTGCTTTTGCCGCTCCGTCATAGAGAGGGATATATTCTTTCCCTTCCAGATCAGTCCCGACATATTTCTCCAGAATCTCATAAGCCGCCTCGCCCTCTTCTTTTGCAAGTCCGCCAAGCACCTGATCAAGAAGCGCCTCTGCCATATAGTATACACAGCCGTCCGCTGCCTTTACTTTGGCATACGTCTCCTCTGGATTCACACAGAGTGCCACATTAGACGGCAGCGTCCACGGAGTTGTCGTCCACGCAAGGATGTAAGCGTCCTCATCTTTTACTTTAAAGCGGACGATGGCTGAACGTTCCTTGACGTCCTTGTATCCCTGCGCTACTTCCTGCGCGGAGAGCGGAGTTCCGCAGCGCGGACAGTACGGAACGATCTTAAAGCCCTTATAGAGCAGCTTCTTTTCCCAGATCTGCTTTAACGCCCACCACTCGGACTCGATGAAGTTATTGTCGTAGGTAACGTAAGGATGCTCCATATCCGCCCAGAATCCGACTGTAGCAGAGAAATCCTCCCACATTCCTTTATATTTCCAGACACTTTCCTTACATTTGTCAATAAAAGGCTCCAGTCCGTATTCTTCGATCTGATCCTTTCCGTCCAATCCCAGAAGTTTCTCTACTTCCAGCTCTACCGGCAGACCGTGGGTATCCCATCCTGCTTTACGAGGAACCTTATATCCCTTCATTGTGCGGTATCTCGGGATCATATCTTTGATAACACGTGTCAGAACGTGACCGATATGCGGTTTTCCGTTTGCTGTCGGAGGTCCGTCGTAAAAGGTGTATTCCGGACATCCTTCTTTTTCCTCCATACTTTTCTGGAAGATATCATGCTCTTTCCAGAATGCTTCAAC